>Ga0222658_1000018_pt1 | contig 167179 bp, 173 predicted proteins | sample AntAcemetagen476_FD_179830 | JGI IMG/M metagenome (GOLD analysis project Ga0222658, IMG submission 179830) | Saline water microbial communities from Ace Lake, Antarctica - #476 | ecosystem: Environmental > Aquatic > Non-marine Saline and Alkaline > Saline | place: Antarctica: Ace Lake... | reverse complement strand
GTCGCCATCAAGGTCGCCGACTGCTACATTAACACCGCCGCGGAAATTTTTATCATAAGCGAAAAATTGTCCTTTTACTTTTCCGTCTTGGTCAAAGATACGTACATGGGGTCCACCACTAGGACCAGCGCCAGTAATGATTTCGTCTATACCGTCGCCATCAAGGTCGCCAGTCGCTAAATTAGAGCCTCCTTTAAAATTATCATTATAAGCATTAAATGCTTCGGTTGTTTTATTATTAGTATCAATAACTTTAATACTGCTAACTGAGTTGCTTTGCGGTACAGTAATAATTAATCCTTGTTTACTAACTAAATTATCATGCGCGGCCTGCACTGCTGCTCCTAAGTTAAGTCGGCCACTTCCTAGTTGTCCTAAATAATCAAGATTTAAACGACTAATATTGTCAGCATTGCTTAATAAAATATCTATAACTTCAGCTCGTTTTAATTTTGGATTTACGGCTTTGATTAATGCTAGACTACCAGAAACTAAGGGAGTCGACATGGACGTACCAGACCAGTAACCAAGCGTGTGTTTATTAAATATACTATTATTATAGGCTTGGTTTAGATCATAGACCGCTAATCCTAGAAAACTCACTCCCGGAGCTACAATATCAATACAATTAAAACCAAAATTTGAAAAATAAGTTTTTTGATCTAGTGAGTCAGTTGCTCCCACGCCAATGACCATATTACTTACGCCCCCATCATAACAAATGGGATAAGCTGGATTTTCATCTAATTTATGACTTTCTTCTAAATCATCATCAACACCAGCTGCGGCGACAATTATAATTCCAGCGCGATAGGCTCGTTTAATAGCGTCTTCTAAACTGCTATCAGAAAAATGTTCGCCTACAAAACTTAAATTTATTATATCAGCCTGATTAGCGATAGCGTAATCAATTGCTTTAATAACATTATTCGCATTACCCTCACTTTTATCATTCAACGCCACTAAAGGCATAATACGCGCGCTCCAGCTCACTCCAGCAATACCAAATGCGTTATTTCCTTGAGCCGCAATAATTCCAGCTATGATAGTACCATGATGAATGCCAACTTCATTAAAACCTTCTTGAAATTTTGGTCTAGGATCTGCAACATTATTAACAAAATCCCAGCCATTAATATCATCAATAAAACCGTTGTTATCATCATCAATGCCATTATCTGCTATTTCTTCAGTATTAATCCAAATATTACTGCGTAAATCCGGATGATTAATATCTACGCCACCGTCAATAACAGCGATTATAACTTGAGGACTGCCCGTCTTTATATCCCATGCTTCTGGCGCATTAATTTTTTCTAAATACCACTGTGAAGTATACTCAGTATCGGAAGGAATCAGAGCATAGACAAAATTGGCGTGTGTAATAAAGATCACCAGTGCCAATACAGTAAAACTGCAAAAAAATCTATAAAAAAAAGATGCTTTTTTTATTTTCATAACATCTTTATTATAACCGATAGCGAATTTTTGAGCAAGAAAAAAATGAAAAAATAAAAGGGGCGAACTTCTTGCTCAACCCCCGTCTATCTCGTGTACAAAAAACCAAACCATCTCCTTGTGTTTTCACAATTCTACCATGCTAAATATCTCGTCTCCTCGTTTCTGTCGATTAGATCATGGGCCATCTTCATTTGTTCAGGGGTGTAGATATGAATAATCTTGAATTTCCCTGAAGTTGTTTTCTTAACACTGTCATGAGTAACCTCAATAACATGTATCAAGCCCCAGTAAAGCCACTTGCCCTTGATCCTGTGAACAAGAAAAACACGGACTGGCGGTTGTTGATAGGCGCGGACACCTGGTTTGTCTCTGAATTCAAATACTTGACCAGCAAAATCTTCAGCTTTTAGAGGCGTAGTTTTGTGCTGATCATAATCTAGTTCTACTGGAAATCCCTGTTCAGTTGTGATTTGCAATGTGTCGTTTATTTCTATGTGACTGCCCATAGGTTTTTTCCTTTCTTCAAGATAAAATTGTGAAATATATCAATGTTTGGTTTTTTCTTTTTAATTGACTTATGCTAAAATTAATGCTAGCATAATATGTTGTTGGGAAAGTCCCCAAAACACTGCCAATAGTGGCAGTAAACCCCAATCATAGGAGGATTGTCATGGCGACACAACGACAGGTTGTCAAAGGCGATCACTACAAAGTCGAGAGCGATCAGTACGTAGGTGTTCACCGCAAGATGAGCGAAATCATGCGTCAGCTCGACCAGAAGAATGGTAGTCCGCTTGATCCAAATAGGTTGGCTGCAATGTTGCAGCGAATTGTGGAAGGTCATTTGGACTATCAAACCGAATATCCAGTTATGTTGAATTTTAGCGGAGGTCTTTCGAGTATGCTCGATATTCCTAGATTCAAAGTCGATCCAGAAATCACTGAAAATGATTTTCCGATTCATCAACCGCCATGTGCCCGCCGTGTTCTGCGAATCGTCAAGTTTCAGCACTCAAAGCCTTGCGACGAGGTAGTCGTTGAATTTCGTAAACAAAAAAAGCGATTTGCAACTGTTCCGGAATTTTTGGCTTTTCTGCGGCTTTACGGAGAGAAAAAAATCAAAGAGTTCCCCATTGCTTGTCTGACTCCAAGTACAAGGATACATCCCAGTGCTGGGCCTCACATGTGGGCATGTTATGGGGCAGGAACTTATGTGCTAGAAAAGGTAACAGGTGATTTCGGTGATGATGTCGCGTTTCTCGCCTCTGCCTGAGTATTCTTAGTCTAGGATTTCATGCTTTTCAAGACTCTACTCACCTCCCCACGCTAAGAAGCTCTAGCGTGGGGATTTTTCTTTTTAAAAAACATTTTATATTATCTAAAGTAATATTTTTAAAGTCTCTTTCCCACACTTCTCCCAACTAAAATTTTTTACTCTTTCTAAGCCCTTGCTACGTAACATGCTACGTAACTCACTATTATTTAAAACTTTAGTTATTTTTTCCGCAATATCTTGATAATTTTTAGGATCAACATAAACTGCTGCTTCCCCGCCAACTTCCGGACATGAAGTAGTATTACTAGTGATAACTGGAATACCGCAGGCCATTGCTTCTAAAATCGGCATTCCAAATCCTTCATATAAACTAGGAAATAAAAATAATTCTGCGCCATTATATAAATACGGCAAATCTTCGTCTGGCACATAATCAGTTAAAATAATATCATTCTGCAAATTTTTTTCTTTAATTAACTTTTCTACATCTTCCCAGCCATAGCCTTTATTGCCAGCTAAAACTAATTTACGCGGCACATCTGTGGGGAAGGTCGCCGCTGCAAATGCTTTTATTATATTTTCTATATTCTTTTTCTTTTCTAATCGTCCCACAAACAAAATATATGGAGTGTCTATTTTGTATTTAGTTAAAACATTCTGTATTTTGCTTTTATCATCTATAACTTTAAATTTTTCTGTGTCGCAAGCCAAATGCGTGACAAAAATTTTGCTATGATCAGCGTTAAAATATTTTATAATTTCATTTCTAGAAAATTCAGAAATAGTAATTATTTTTTTAGCATGTTTAATAGCAAACTTTGTGCTCCATTTTAAATATTTTAATTGCCATTTTCCATACGCTTCCGGATATTTCATAAATCCAACATCATGAATTGCAGTAATAGTATTTTTAGGATGAATTATCGGCATGGCAGATGCCGGAATAAATAATTTATCAACTTTATTAAAAAGCATTTCTAAAGATAACCGTCCTTGTGTCCATAAAAATTTAAATGGCCAGCGCAAAATTTTAATCTTACTATTGCCCCCTCCCTTTACTAAGGGGAGGGCTGGGGTGAGGTCATCAGAATATAAAATAAACTGCGCATCATTATGCCCAATTTTTATTATTTCATTTATGATATTAAAAGCATACCACTCCACGCCAGTTTTATTTTGTTTAGATGCTCGAGACGCATCAATACCTATTTTCATATACTAATTAGTCGCTAAAATACTTCTTTTATATGAACTTAAATTATCTAAAGCGATTCCAGTTCCTTTGGCTACACAAAACTGCGCCTCATCAGCCATATAAGCTGGTACGCCAGTAGTGCGAGCTAATAGTTGATCTATGTTGCGCAAGAGTGAAGATCCGCCGGCTAATATCATTCCTTTGTCCATGATGTCAGCTGCTAATTCAGGTGGTGTGCCTTGCAAAACTTGTTTAGCGCTAGCAACAATCTCTTCTAATTCATTTTGAATTGCGTCGGTTACATCATCAGAAGTAACATTAACTATTCGTGGTAACCCAGAAACAATATCCCTGCCTTTAACTTCCATATTTAACTTATCTTCCAAATATAAAGCTGAACCAATATTAATTTTTACTTCTTCTGATGTTCTTTCTCCAATGGCCATGTTATATTTTTTACGGATATAATTAGCAATAGCGGCATCAAATTTATTTCCGCCAACGCGCACTGAATTAATAGAAACAATTCCACCTAAAGATATAACCGCCATTTCTGCCGTACCACCGCCAATATCAATTATCATGTGGCCAGAAGCAGAACCAATTGGAATATCAGCGCCAATAGCAGCCGCAACTGGTTCTTTGATAATGTAGGCTGCGCGCGCTCCGGCGGCTATAGTAGCATCAGTAACTGCTCGCCGTTCAGTTGAAGTAATTCCGGCCGGGACGGCAATCATTACCTCTGGGCGGAACAGACGCATGCCTCCTAAAGCTTTATTAACAAAATACCGCAGCATTGCTTCGGTTGTTCGATAATCGGCAATAACTCCATCTTTTAACGGTTTAATCGCTACAATTGTTTCCGGAGTGCGACCAACCATTTCTTTGGCTTCATTTCCAACTGCTAATATTTTATTGTCGGTTAATGATACAGCAACAACTGATGGTTCATTTACTACAATACCTCGTCGAGGTAAATGTACTAAAGTATAAGCTGTTCCTAAATCAATTCCGATTCTTCTAGCAAACATTTATTTAAAATTACAAAATTAAAAACTAACTTTCCGCCACTTTATAAAATATGATAGCCATGATCTAATGTGTTCTCGAACATTTTTTTTAAACATTCCTAACAACCAATTACTTTCGCCACTAAAGCGATGCGGGTAGTGAATAATACTGCTTTTTGGATAATACCAAACTTCCTCACCTATTTTCCATATTCTTCTACATAAATCTGTATCTTCAAATCCTAAAAAAAATCGCTCGTCAAATAATCCAATTTTTTTTAATGTTTCTGCTCGAATAAAAAAACAAGCCCCATATAACCAATCAGCTCTACCGACTTCATCATAATCACGGTCTTTAGTTAAATATTTATCAATTTTATCTTTAACGGCTGATATCTTTTTCAAAGGAGTTCGACGATATATTGGAATTAAAAAATTAGGAAAACGACAACGAGTATACTGTAGACTTTTATCAGGATTAACTAATTTTGGTCCAGCCAATCCTACTTGCGGATTATTTTCCATAAAAGTAAACATTTTTTTAAAAGATTTACCGACTATCATCGTATCTGGATTTAAAACAATTAAGTATTTGCCTCTAGCATTTTTAATACCTAAATTGTTGCCCGCCCCCATGCCTAAATTTTCCTTACTTTGAATAAAAATAATTTCGGAAAAATTTTCTTGTAACATCTTTTTTATGCCATCATTAGAGTCATTATCTACTACTATAATTTCATACCGTAAACCACTTAAATCAGATTTAATAATACTGTTTAAGCAATTCTTCACCAGTCCTTGGCTTTTATAATTTAAGATGATAAATGAGATATCCATAGATAAATTTCTAATTTCTAATTTTCAATTTCTAAACAATTTTCAATTATTTAATGAATTAATTTTTAAACCCGACGTCGTGTTTGAAAAATTGAAAATTGAAAATTTTATCTTATCCACTCTTTGACGCTCTTTAACTTCCTTCTATTTCTTTGCCTCAACAATTCTGACAAGTTTTTCACTACATCTTTCCACGCTAATAAAGTTTTTTGTTCAAGTAGTAATATATAAATAAACTTTTTTAGTTCATAAAAAATAATAAAAATTCCATAGTGTAAAAAATCTGTTATTGATAAATTTTTTATTAATACATACAGATGGTTGCGGTAAGACAAATATCTTTCTGTTGCTGACTTATCTTTTCTATTAACAGCTACGCCAATATCGTTTAATTTTTCATCGCCCGCTACACCACGCTCATGATATGCCACCGCATCTCCCATTCTATACGCTTCCCAATTAGCATTATGTAATCTAAAAGCTAAATCCACATCTTCTTTATAACTAAAAAAATTATTATCAAAATAGCTGACTTCTTCTAATGCTTTTTTTCGATAAACTGGCAAACAACCACTAACACCAAAAATTCTTTCAGTAGCGTTATATTCACCATTATCTTTCTCCCCCGAGCCCATATCTACAACTCGAAATGAAGGAAAAATACGCAATCCTGCTGTGTCAATATTACTGGTTTTGCTTATATTAGTCAATTCTTGGGATTTATCTAAATTCCAGCGTAAAATTTTGCCAATAACAGCTCCCGTCCTATGATTATTATCTAAAAAATCAATTATTTTTTCTATATAATCAGATTTTAAAATTATGTCTTGATTTAATAACATTACATACTTACTATTTGCTTGTTTTATTAGTTTATTGTACCCGCCAGCAAAACCAATATTTTTTTCTGCTACTGGAAATAAAGTTACTTGTGAATTATTTTTTACTAATTCAGTAGTTATTTTAGCGCTATCATCACCTGAATTATTATCCATAATTAAAAGTCGCCAATCTTTAAAAGATTGCTTAAAAACAGAATCTAAACAAACAGGCAAAAACTTAGCGCCATTATATGTTACTAAACAAATTGTTAATTTTGAATTATTCATTTTAAATTAAACAGATAATAAAGACCGCCTCACCTAAAAAAAGCATGTGGGCGGCCTCCTATTTTTTATAAAATTTATTCACTAGGCCATAATATTGTTACTGAATCACTAATAGTTCCTTCGCCTGTTATGTATACCGGCGCTCCACTTCTATATCCTTCTGCAGTGACCGCATCTATTCTAAATTGAATCGTTTTTCCTTCTGTATAATCAGCAAGATCTGCTTCTAGGGTTACGTTACTATTTTCTCCTGCGTTAACGCTAATGCTTAAATTAGTAAAAGTATAAGTGTTGGAGTTTGGCTCTTCAATTATTTGCGCTGCTCTGCGTCCATCAGCATATAACGCAAGATTAGAAAATCCACTAACATAAGAGAAGTCGCTGGAAGCGTCAGTTAGGCTGGCAACTAAACTAGTAATTTTTATTCTTTCGTCAGAGGTTTCTTCAGCAAAATCAAAACTAGCCAACTCTACGTCATCTTCCCCAGAAATTCCTATTCCATCATTATTGGCCGGACCAACATCAATAACTAAACTTGGAGCATAAACTGTCATAACTTGTCCGCTAGCTGAAGAGCCGTGTGAATATTCAGTATTATCCAAACCTATCTTATATGAAATGTCTTCAATAACTATTTGATATGTATTATTAGAAGCTGATTCTTCAGGAACATCAATTTCAACTGTTATACTTACAGTTCGACTAGCATCTATTTTGTAATTACTTAAACTGAAATCACCAATTACTCCTCCGACTACTTTTTCTTTTGATAATACTACTATATTACTATTATCACTTTCATTTTTGATGACAAAATTTTCATCTAAGTCTGGCGCGCCACCAGTTTTATTTATCTTTAATTGTATTCGTTGTAAATATATATCTTCATTAGTATTGCGCATTTCAAATTCACCTAAAACAGCATCGCTTTGTCCGCGATAAATTTTACGATCATCTTCGTCAATTGAAACTGCAAAAAATCCGATATTCTGGCGATTAAAGGTTACTTTATTATAACCGTCAGATGACCCGCGTCCAATTGGGAAACGTTCTGGACTAGAAATTATTATTCCATAACCCTCGTTTAATCCTTCAGCAGTAATATTACTAGCCTTATTAATAACAAATTTTAAAGTTGCATTTTCTTCTCTTAAAATATCTGCTTTGATTGTTATTTCAACCGGATCATCGTCTTCAATTTCTATATTAGCATCTGATAAATCTATGGTTACAGTCCGACCCTGCATCTTACCGGCGTTCTTAACAGCTTTTCCGTCTTGATATAAAGTTATATTTTCTACAGCTTCATCAGAAGCGCTACCATCGTTATTTAAAATAATTCTCTTAATCGCAATTTTTTCATTGCCAGTAGTTTCATTAAAAATAAATTTGGCAATTGTTTCTTGTTTTGAGCCAAGATTTACTGAACGAGCAGAAACACTAAGTATCTCACTTTCAACTTTCAATTGTCCAACAAAATTATTAGCTGCTATTAATTTATGCTTAGCACCAATTAAAGGAAATATACCGCTTACAACTCCATTACTTTGAATATCTATTTCTCTTTTAATTCCAAAATCAACATCATGATTTACTGCGCTTCCTGCTTCAAATCCAACTTTTACTGTTATTTTTTTAGTGCTACTACGCGGGATAACTAAACTATTATTATCAAATCTAATATTTGTTACATTCCCGCCAATAGCAGTATTACGTCCTAACTCAACACTATTTTCATCTTCAATAATGATAGAATCAATTTTTTCTGAACTTAAAATTCCACTCTTAGTAATATTTATACTTTCTATAGTAATATTTTGATTAACAGCTTGTAGTTTAAAAACTACCACTTCATTATCACTCGTAGCATACGGAATTAAACCAGCGCTTGGCGAAGAAGAATCTAAACTAATAATTAATTGAGCTGAACTATTATTATTAATCGGAGTGGTGTCAGTATTATTTGTTGGAGTAGTATCAGTATTGTTAGCCTGCCCCGCACGCGCTGATTCTCTAGCACGAACTAAATTAACACCATAATCAACATTTTCATAAGCATCAACATCGCCTTTATAAACAGTCAAAACTTTGTGCCATTGAAAACCGGAATTAATAAATTCTGCTTCAGTCGGCACCCAAGCTTTTTTATAATCTTCGGTAATATAATAAACTCTTGCGCTTTTTGCTTCTTTAAATAAAATTGCCTCTTCCCAAAGACTAAGATCAACACTACTTATTTCTATAACATCTTCCCATCTATTATTAGAATAAGCATTAAAGGCTGCTGGGTTAGGATGATATTTTTTTAAATTCTTTTCATGACTTAAATAGTAAACTTTAGCGTCACCTCGCTCTTTTACCAATCGAGCTAATTTATATTGATTTAATTCACGATCACTAATTGTTCGTACATTTCGAAAATTATAATCATAAGAATAAAAAACTTCTTCATTACGAATGCGATGTTTTTGGTTGCCGACAATAGCATAAACTGAGGGATTGCTCGGGCTTTTAACCAGCCGTACGCTACTCCTAAATAAAGGCGGAGCTTCTGTTTGCACGCCTAAAACTTTTCCTCTGACATTATAATCTTGGGTATAAAAAAACATACCCACGCCAGAAATGAAGGCAATTAAAACAGCGATAGAAAACCAAATGCTGGATTTACCAATTGTTTTTGTGAACATAATAGAATACTTGTTGATATTGTTTTTATTATACCACATTTTTATATTTTAAAACAAATATAGCGCCAAATTGGCGCTATGTTTATTTTGGAGCCACCTTTCGGATTCGAACCGAAGACCTACTGTTTACAAAACAGTTGCTCTAACCAACTGAGCTAAGGTGGCATTACGATAAATTACAAATAACAAAATCCAAATTCCAAAAAAATTCCAAATTTCAAATTTCAAAATCAACTATATCATAAGTTTAAAATTTTATCAATATATTTTTCAATACTTCGCTCTTTTGGCTTATTTTCGTTATTTTCTGTGATTTCTTGTAATTCATCTCTGTGCTTTAAAATCCACTGCATCTTATCTTTTAAACTTTCCACATCCCCTGCTTTGAATAAAAATTTCTCATCAAGTAACTCTGGAATACCGCCGATATCACTAGCAATTACCGGTAAATTATTCTGCTGTGCTTCAAATATAACTGTTGGTTGATTTTCATAACATAACGATGGCACTACTAAACAATCTGCTTTTTGCATTAACTCTTGCACTTCGGCAGGATTTTTTTTGCCTAGAAATTCTATTTTGTTTTGTGCGAACAGGGCAGTGCCCTGTTCCTTCTTACTTATTTTACCGTCGCCAACTATTTTTAGAATATAATTATTATCTAATTGTTGAAATGATTTTATTAACATTTCAACGCCTTTATGCTTTTCAACTTGACCAACAAAAAGAAAAATAAATTCTCTATTGTCATTCCCGCGAAGGCGGGAATCCCGCGAATGACACGACGCTGTCGGATTCTGCAAAACTACTGTTTTTGCTTTTTCAAAAAATCCTTGCTTCAAATGCATTTGCATTAACCATTCTGATGGTGAAATTACTATATCAATTTTGCCCGCACCATATACTTGGGCGGGTGAACTAAATAATTTTTTATTTATTGTTTGATAAATTTTAGCGAACACGCTGTTAATTTTATTTTCTTTATTAACAAACATTAAGCCTGACGGATGAATTAACTGAATGTCATGCAAGGTATGGATGTGCTTGATTCCGCATTGCTTAATCGCTAAGGGTGTTAAAAATCCCACACCCATCAAATTATGCGTCATTACTAAATCAGGTTTTTCGGTTTGTAAAATCTTTTTAATTTTAAAATAACTCTGAATATTAAATATATTTATTAAATGCCACAAAGGACGAATAAATTTTGGCAATTTATAAAGGTTGTAGTAAGAGATGATGTTCCATGGAAAAAAACTAGAAGTAGAAATCACAAAAACTTCATGTCCTTCTTTTTTTAATCCCTTATCTATAACTTCTGCCACTCGCTCTGCTCCGCCTTTTGCATATTCACCGTATAAATTGTTGATTAAGCAAATCTTCATGTTTAAAACATATCATTTTACTGTGGAAAAGTCTATATTTCATAAATTTAGGCTAAAATTAGCTATAAAAATTAATAAGTCCTTGACAAAAGTCAAAAAATATGCTAGAGTGTTATGTTACTACAAGTAACCCCTATAAAGGGTATTCTGGGCTATAAGCCCAAAACGGAGGTCTTCTTATGAAGAAGGCACGTACGTTCGTTACAATTTTCGCAATAGTTTGTTTTTTCATTCCCACGAGTACTAGCTTAGCCCAAGGTTATTGGGGCGGATCTGAAAATTCGTCTCCTACATTGGGTGAGACGTTGAAAGACGAGGATCCCTTGTACGTGCTCGGTTTAAGCACGTTCATGGACCAATGGGTGTCTGGCTACGGCAGTCAGATTTGGCAAGATTTTCGGGAGACAAACTCTTTCAAACATATCATTCTGATTGGACATGAAGGGTTTTATCACGAGAGAACAAGCGGACTACATATTCCCTACCATGAGGGCTACGAAGCCAAACTTTTCAGATACACCGCTCTTGAAGGTGCTGCTCTGAAAAATTTCGACTTGCGAAACATCGATTTCCGATTCATTTCGCTGAACAACGTCAATCTCGACGGTTCTATTTTGGACTGCCAGATCGAGAACTGCCAGACTGACGGTATTCAGTTCGGCAATGCTGATATCCGCCGCTGGAAAGTCATGACCGGACGAGAAGATTTCATTTCGGTAAGGCAAATCGGAAACGCAGTCTACATCGACCTCACTTCCATCCACGACTTTCTGTCCGATCACGAAAAAAAATTTCTCAAAAGGTTTGACGTGATTGTCTCCGTGGATGGTGCTGGTTACCAGAAACTAGGGCACGTAGGCATGGAAAGTGCTTACTTCGTTTGGGAACAGGGGCGCTCTTACATAGACGCTGCCTTCCAGGACGGACCACAACCAAGTACATCCTACCAATTTTCAGTGGTCCCAATGATTCCGAGCCCAACTATCGGTATTCGCGTTTGGGGACCTTATGTAGGTTTCATTACCACTGAAGAAGAGCGATCCGATTTGCCTCTTGAAGTCAGTTTTCAGGGGCAAACTCCTCCAGCAATATTCGATTCTCCCGACAACTTCGGAGCGATGATATCGCTTGTCAATAACTCTGAAAGATCCATCTACGTACGAGAGATAACTCTGGAGTCTCGCAGTAAAGTGGATGGCGAAATCACTGATGTGAATTTTATAAGTAATTCAGAGATGAATTTCAATGGTTCACAAACATTCTTGATAGCTCCGGCAAAACTTGCATCCTTCCCATTTGGTGACAGGTTGCTCATACCGGCGTATTCGGAACAACTCGTTGAAGTCTGCTTCGACTTGATAGACGAGATTGCGGACATTCAAGGAGCGAAAACCATTGATTTCACAATTTTCAGCGTTTCCGCTTACTCAGAGGGTGAGCCTGTGGACGTGCTCGTGTCTGGCGAAGTCAGCGACGAGGTCATGCTCATACGAGAGATGGGGGGAGGCGATATCAACGGGTAGGACGACGACACTACCCACCCCATAAACAACAGTACATTTCCCCGCAGTTTGCTAAAACAAAAGCACTCTGCGGGATTTTTTTTATTTAAAAATTTCTTTAAATTTTTCTGCAATTTTTTCCCAATCATATCTTTCTTCTACTAATTCTCTAGATGCTCGTCCCATCTTCCATCGCCTTTGCGGATACTTTAAATACTCTTCTAGCTTAGCGCGTAAATGTCTAGCGCTATTTGGTGCAACTGTATATCCTTGAACTCCATTTTCAAAAACTGAACGTACACCTGGTAAATTTGAAGCCATGGCTGGCACTCCGCAAGCCATTGCTTCTACCAAAACCATTCCAAACGCCTCGCTCTTGTCTATAGACGGTAAAACAAAAATGTCGGCTAAATTATAATGTAAAACTAATTCTTCATCTGAAATTCTGCCGGCAAAAATAACTTGCTTTTCTATCTTTAATTCTTTTACCAGATATTCATATTCTTCCCGTTTATTTCCGTCGCCACATATTAGGCATTTGACATTTGAATTTGATTTGGAATAATTTGGATTTTGGCCTTTGGCATTCTGCGCTATAGAGCGCAGTAATATATCTACTCCCTTAAAACGATGAGCTGCATCTAAACCTCCTACAAACAAAACAACTCTGTCTTTCTCGTTTATTTTATATCTTTTTCTTAATTCTTGTAGCTCTGGAATATCATGTGGGAAAACATGAAATTTATTTAAATGAACTCCAAAAGGAATTTCCACAAACTTCTCTGGAAATTTTTTCCAAACATCTTTAATACTAGAGTGAGCAACATAATCTAAAGAAGCGGAAATAATTTTATCCGCTCGTTTTATTAAATTCTTTTTCACGAGCAATAACGGCCAGCTTAAAATTTTTATATGCCAAGCTAAATTTGGCGTGTCCATGTGAAAATGAATTATTAATTTTGTTTTTTTGTGTAACAACTTGTATAACCAAATAATTTCCGCTGTGCCGTAAAAAGGATAATGCAAATAAATTACATCAAAATCTTTTAGTTTCTTCCATAATTCTAACAACACTGCCCCATTACCAATCTGCCAAGTTGGTTTAATATGCTCTATTTTAATTTCATCTTTTAGCTCCCTCCCCTTACTAAAAGGAGGGTTGGGGTGGGGTCTAGGAGTAAATACAGTAATTTCATTCCCCACACCCAAAATCTTCGCTATTTCATAAGCGCTGTTGCCCATTCCGCCTTTATACGGCGGGAAAGTAGAAGTAATAATTGCTATTTTCATGTATAATAACTATAATAAAATTAACTATATTTCCCATTTAGTATAGAATTATTTGCTTAAATAATCAATTCTTTATGTCTTACAAAAAATTTTACGAAAAACAATCTGATATTTTTCAGATTTATATAAAAAATACTGATCAAAAAGAGATTTTGGTAAAAAATATAATAAATAAATTATCTTCCTTATTTGAATTTGATAAAAATAAAGATTTTGTTTTTACTGACATTGGTGCTGGCAATGGTAAAGTTACTATTCCTGTTATTGATTTTTTAACAGACAAAGCAAAATTAACTTGCAATATTATTGAACCGTCAGATTTGATTGATGTTTTTAAAAAAAATTGTAATGCCAAAAATATAAATTATTTTCAGAACAAAATTGATGACATTAAAATTCCTAAATCAGATTTTATTCTAGCTTCTCACCTGCTAGTTTATTTAGATAATTATCAAGAAGCGATCAAAAAAATTTACAAAGCCTTAAATAAAAATGGAGTTGCTTTATTTGTAAAAAATAATTCAAACACCGACGATCTGCGGCTAAAAATAATGCTAGGTAGAAACTCTACTAACACTCCGACTTCAGAAATTATAAAATTTATAAATACTCAAAAATTAAAATTAGAAAATGAAACAATTTCTTCAAATATTGATACTTCTGGTTGTATTGATTTAAATGAGGATGGTAAAGCAATAATTTCTTTTTTCTGTCATAAACCTTTTGCAGAATTAACAGCTAAAGAAATTAAAGACTTTCAAAATGCTATCAAAAAATTAGCTGACAAATCAAATAAGCTTACAAAAAGAGAGGATTATATCTGGTTATATAAAAAATAATTGACTGCAAAATATTTTGATGTTATGATTATTTTGACAAAATCCTTTAAAGGTTTAGGTGAGACATAATGGGAAGAGCCGTCAACTTTACCGAAACGACAGAAAGACAGGCTAAGACAATTCATGCGCAACATGAACGAATAGAGAATACTGGGGCAGAAATAGTTTCTTTATTCGTCTTTGATTTTCGTATGCTTCTCTTTCTTATTGAAGTCGCTCAGGATAACAACCTACAACAGTCTGATGGCACTGTCCAAAAGATTGTGCTTTGGCTCCGTTTTCTTAAAGAGAGAAGGAGAGAAATCAACAGATTAAGAATCTTGAAATCTGAGCATGAAACTGAAATTTGCAAAGAGGCAAAAAAAATCTTTAGTCCGCTTTTTGAAAGATATCCTGATATTCAAAAAAAATTCCCAAACTTCCGGGATTTTTGTTTAGCCTACAGTGTCATCGAACCAAAGGGATGACCAGCACTCAGCACTCTTGATCCTTTACCGGCTTCTCACTCGAGGAGCTATTTTTTTTACAAATATTTTCTATTTTTTAACTCATCTGGAAAGTACTCTTGCTTTTCTTGATAGCCATACTTGGGCGAATACTTATAATCTTTACCATAATTCAAATCTTTCATTAATTTAGTCGGCGCATTTCTAATATGTAATGGCACTGGTAGATTACCGTGCTGTTTAACATCACCTTGCGCTTGGCCATAAGCAGTGTATAGTTCATTGCTTTTTTTGCTTTTAGCCATATAGACAACTGCTTGCGCTAAATTAACAGAGCACTCTGGCATTCCGATGTAATGGCAAGCATCATAGGCCGCGGTGGCCTGCGGTAAAGCAAATGAATTAGCAATGCCAATATCTTCAGAAGCAAATCGAATTAATCGGCGAGCAATATATAATGGATTTTCTCCACCCTCTAACATGCGCGCTAAATAATACAAAGCTGCGTCCGCATCTCCGCCCCGCATACTTTTATGTAAAGCAGAAATTATATTATAATGTTCTTCGCCCGCCTTGTCATAAGCTAACGACTTTTGTAAAGCTTGCTCGATAATTTTTTTATCAATTCTCTTCGCCACTTGGCTAGCAAACTCTAAAGCATTTAAAGCCACTCGCGCATCCCCGTCTGACATGTTACTTAAAAATTCTAGAGCATCATCTTTTATTTTAATATTTTTAAAATCTTCTTCATTTTTTAAAGTTCGCTGAATAAGATGTTTAATATGCTCAGCGGTTAATTTTTCTAACACAAAAACCCGACAGCGAGAAAGTAGAGCAGAATTAACTTCAAAAGAAGGATTCTCAGTTGTTGCGCCAATGAGTGTAACAGTTCCTCGCTCTACATGCGGTAATAATGCGTCTTGCTGATTTTTATTAAAACGATGAATCTCATCAATAAAAAGAATAGTGCGAATTCCCAGTCGAAGCATCTTCCCTGCTTCAGCCACAATTGCTCGAATATCTTTTACACCACTAGTAACTGCGCTGATTTGGCAAAATTCAGCTTTAGTTTTTTGAGCAATAATCATAGCTAAAGTGGTTTTACCACAGCCAGGAGGCCCCCAAAAAATAATAGAAGGGACATTGTCCCCTTCAATTGCCTGCCTTAAGATTTTCTTTGATCCGATAATATTTTCCTGCCCCACAAAATTATCGAGTGTTTTCGGGCGCATTCTATCAGCCAAAGGCGTATTTTTGTCCAACATATTGACAAATTATTTAAATAGTGTAATATTAGCGATTCGTGCTACTACAAGTTTCAGGAAGAAGGCAAAATGGATTTAAGTCTTTACATGACTGTTCACGGCTTACTTAGTAAGCTTCCGCAAACTCCACTTAAAGGGCTCGAAGCTTTGTGCCCAAATAAACATAAATTGTCCTTTGATCCCGACCAACACCGAGTTCATGGAATTTTCACTAATGGAGGTGAAATCGGTTGGTCACTTGGCCAATGCACTCATAAAGGATGTGGCGGGCCACTTTCCATCCCTCTTTCCTGCCAAACAAGAAGGGTCATTCTTCAAATTTTGAAAGTCGCAGGAATTAGGGCGATAGGAATGTCAAACGTCGTTCAATTTCCAGCGAAAGCTGACACGAACGACCGAGTAGAAGGGGAGGCTCAAGAAGCCGCTAGCTAAACGCAGGGATACCCACACGCAACATCGTGTCGGTATCCTTTTTTAATTTCCCCCAAATCGTCTTTGTCTTTCATTATATTCATTGATTATATTAGCTACATCTGCTTCTTCAAATTCTGGCCAATATTTTTTTAAAAATAAAAATTCCGTATAGGCTACCTGCCATAATAAGAATCCGGAAATGCGTTGCTCGCCACTAGTTCTTACTATAATATCAGGATCAGGCAACTGTCCATTATATAAATATTTTCTAATTATTCCTTCGTGAATTTGTTCTTCGGTTAATTGATTTTTAACTATTTTTTTTATTGCATCAATTAGTTCTGGTCGGCCTCCATAATTAAAACAAATATTAAAAGTTCCTGAAGTATTGTCTTTAGTTTTTTGTATCGCATTATCATAAAGTTCAGGCAATCCTCCCGGTAATTCCTCTAACCGACCACTGAAAAGAATTTTATAATCTTTCTTATGCATTTCATCTAAATCTTCTTTTATTCTATCCCCTGCTAACTGCATTAAATAATCAACTTCTTTTTTATCTCGTTTCCAATTTTCGGTTGAAAACATAAAGGCAGATAAAACTTTTACTCCGCGCAAAAAAAACCAATCTAAAGAATATTTTAATTTTTCATAGCCTTTGTGATGCCCTTCTAGACTTGGCAGGTTTCTTTCTTGAGCCCAGCGTCGGTTGCCGTCAATGATAAGTCCTACATGTTCTGGTATTTTTCTTTTGTTATTTATATCTTCCATATTTTAATATGAATTATGAATAAGGAATCATGAATTATGTATTTTACTTTATTCCTAATTCATTATTCCTAATTCGTGGTTATTTTTACCAACTTAACCCTCTCTTTAGCTCCACTTATAATAGCAACGTTGCCTTGTTCAACCTTAAACTCTTTAGCCAAAAACTTAATTAATTCAACATTTGCTTTATTTTTTTCAGCTACAGCTGATACATCAACCTTAATAGTTTCGTCCTCTAAAATTTCTTTTATTTCTGTTTTAGCGCTATTAGGTCGGACTTTTATTCGTAAATATATTTCGCTACTCTGTTGTAATTGTTTTTTTAATTTAGCTAGCATATTACCTATTATCTCCACTACCACTTAATTTTCCGCGTTCTAAACGAGAAAATAATTTTTCTAAATTCTTAGCGGCAACTTCTTCTAAATCTACGCCTAATTCAGTCGCAATTTGAGCGATATACCATAATACATCCCCTAATTCTTTTTTAATTTCTGCTCTTTTCTCTTCACTTATTTTACTGTCGTCATCACGAATAATCTTTTTCATTTTTTCCGCTACCTCTCCGGCTTCACCTGATAAACCTAATACTGGATAAACCATATTATTTCCGGCATTAGGATAAATCGCGGTTTTTCTAGATTCTTTTTGATATTCATTAAAATTCATATTTTTTATAATTAATCATAAAATTTTATAAAATGTTCTTTTGGTTTTAATTCGTGAGCAACAATCTGCTTCCAGCTAGGATTAGATTCTGAAACTCTTTTTAAAGATTCCCCTGTTTGATAGAAAGGATCAATTGCTCTTGATTTACACATTACTTGAAAATCATAATCATCTTTATTAATTTCCCAACGCGCTTTATTTTCCATGCGCAAAAATAATTTTTGCAAAATTAAATCTCGATTGTGATGAGGCCTAATTTTATTTAAAACTTCTGTATCAGTAGTGTATAAATCTTCATCATTTATATATCCATAATCTAATCCTCTTTTTATATATTCAGCAGTTGTTCTAAACATGTGAGCTGTCTTAGGAGCGCAATAACAAGATGTATTTAATTCTTTAAATAAATTTGCATAACGCTCAGCACTCTGAGAATCATTAAAAAACCACTTTCCATTTTCAGCTTTGAGATGTCTTAAAAAATAATCAACCACTTCGCGAGGAGCAATTTTAAAAACTAAAAATCCGCGCAAGGAATAATCAATGCGATCAGCGCAAATATCTGGTAACTCATTTTCTTTTAACGGAAAATTTGCATCCTCAACAATTCTATCAATATTCAAATTATATTTTTTCAATATTTCAGCTATACTGGAATTTCGTAAGTACTCAGCAAAAATTCTATCTTGATGACATTGTTTTGTTCCGCTTCCATCTGCCATTATATAATCCATTGTATGAGAAAAAGCAGAATGTGATACATCATGAAGCAAGCCAGCAATCTGTTCTTCTTCTGGCGCATTGTATCGTCTTAAAAGTTCGTAAACACCAAGCGAATGTTCAAACCTACTATGTTGAGAGTCGGGAAAGTGGATATGAGAATACCCCCCTTGATCTATATCTATTAAACGTCTAAATTCAGGAGTATTTATGATCTCCAAAACGACTGGATCATTGATTGTAATTCCTCCATACACTCTGTCTTGAAAAGTCATAGCAGCAATTTTCATTAATTAAAATTTTATTCCGCTATTCTTCCGTTGAAGTTCCGTTAGACCCTTGCAAATCTTCTAATTCCGTTTCATTTAATTTATAGCCGTCATCACTATGAAGAAGCTCAATGCCTTCAATTACGATGTCTTGAGTAGGATGATCATTAGCATTTACATCTACTGCCTCTATTTTTTCTACTATATCCATTCCTTCAATAATTTCTCCGAAGTTAGTATGCAAGCCATCAAGCCAAGGCGTCGCCTCTTTAGTGACAATAAAAAATTGTGAACCATTAGTATCAGGACCAGAGTTAGCCATTGCTAAACTGCCGCGAACTAATTTATGTTGATTGATTTCATCTTGAAATTTATATCCCGGTCCACCAATACCATGTGTATTCCAATCATCATTTTTGGAGTTTGGATCACCACCTTGAATCATAAAATCATTTATTATTCGATGGAATTTTGTTCCATTATAAAAACCTCTTTCAGCTAAATTCATAAAATTATTAACTGTTAATGGTGACTCGTTGTAGAACTGTATTTTTATATCACCAAGATTTGTTTTTAGTAACGCTTGATTATATTTCGCAAAAAGATCAACTAATTGAACTTGTTGTTCTTGGCTAGGACTTGCCTCTTCATTAGTAGTTGTTTTTGCTGTGCTTTGTTGATTGTTGTCTTGTTGATTCATATTTTCTATTTTTAATCCATTAATTTGTCTTAGAACGTCATCTTCACTATACCCTCCTGGAGTAGCTCCGTTTAATGTAGTTTGCTCACTTGATAAACCTCTTTCCAGCGCGCATCCGCTAGAAATGATTAACATAAAAAAAAGAATAAAAAATTTTTTCATAATAAATAAAATTATTTTACATAAAATTCACTTTTCATTTTTTGATCATCTTTTTCTTTTTTTTCTTCAATAGCCTCTTTTGCCTTAGTGCGCAATTCTTCAAGTTCCATCTTATTTAATTCCTTACTTCGTTTGGTTAAATGTTTCTGATCATTTAATTCTGGATCTTCAATAACCTCGGCTAACAATACATCTAAAATCGCGCCAATTTTCGGTCCTGGTTTAATTTTTAACAATGGTATTAATTCATCCCCATTTATTTTTAACATCTTAACAGATATTGGATCATTTTGCACTTTTTTCATCATGTACTGTAAATGACGTAATTTATAAGGCATAGCCTTGGGCGTACCGGAACCTAACCGATCGGCTACTCGTAAATCAATTAAGTCTTGCAAATTTTCTCGGCCAACTTTATTAATTAAACGACGAACTGAAGCAGCGGTTACTTCATCAACATCATAATAAAACATATGATTCCGCACTAAATTCGTCACCCGATTAATATCCTCACGAGAAAATTTTAATCGTTCCATTATTTTTTTTGTCATTTTAGCGCCTGCATATTCATGATTATAAAAAGTAGCATCTTCTCCCTTTCCTTCTTTTACTTTTGGTTTAGCAATATCATGCAAAAGCGAAGCTAATCGAACTTGATACTCTTTATTTTTTGTATGGCGCAATGATTCAACTGAATGTTTAAATACTGTATAGGTGTGATGTTTATTTTGTTTTACATCAACTGAATTTTCTAATTCTGGAATAATATATTGTAACAACTTTGTTTTATGTAATAATAAAATTCCTTCAGCTGGTTTATCTGAATTTAAAATTTTCACTAACTCGTCATGAATTCTTTCTTTAGAAACAAATTTAATCGCGCCAGCTAATTTAGCAATTGCTCGCTCGGTTTTAGGTTCTATCTCAAAATTTAATTGCACTGAAAATCTAATCGCTCGCATCATTCGCAATGCGTCTTCCTTAAAACGATCAACCGGCTCGCCCACTGCTCGAATTATTTTTTTCTTAATATCTTTCTGCCCGCCAAAAAGATCGGTAATTTCATCTTTCGAATCCATGGCCATGGCGTTGATAGTAAAATCACGACGTTCCAAATCTTTATCTAACTTTTCTTCAAATTTAATTTCATCAGGATGACGTCGATCAGAATATCCCTGTTCAGAGCGATAAGTAGTTACTTCTGCATATTTTAAATTTTCATCACGCTCATCTTCATCAATCTTAACTAAAACAGTTCCGAATTCATTTTCATATTTAGAATCTGGAAAAACTTTCATGATTTCTTCTGGTTTTGCGTTAGTGGTAATATCCCAATCATTCGGCTCTTTTGCCATTAACAAATCCCGCACGCATCCGCCCACGATATAAGCTTCGAAGTTTTTTTCTTCTAATTTTTTTAATATATCTTGTATTTGTTTAGGAATTTCCATATAAATATACATTACCTTAATTAGGCTATCTTTTCAAGGATTTATGAATTCTATTCTATTTATATTTGACATTTATTAAATCTTATGGTATACACAAGGTATGTTCCTTCCCGAAAAGGGATCTCATAAAATACGCCAGGGTTGAAAGGAAATGAAAATGGTATTTATCCTTATGAGAAAAGAAGAGGGAAAAGCCACGATTTTTACTCCTGGGACGGATGTTCTGTATTTTGAGGACGGTGATTATCTAAGTGTCCGTCTAGACTCCCTCCTTAAAGAGAAACGCCCAATAATAATCTTGGACATAAATGAAGTCAGGCTTATGCCCAGGAATATCATCGGTATTCTCAAGGTTTTCGCAAATAAATGTAAAGACAAAAAAGTGCGCTTTGCTTGTTGCGGCCTGCAGAAAATGATCCGAGGTGCTTTTGAGGATGCAAGAATTCACGAGCTCGTTAAGACTTTCGAAAACCGCGCAGAGGCGCTGAAGGCGTTAACGGCGTAACAACGAGCGAATCGTCGCCCAAGTGCATCTCTCGACAAATCCCCCACCAGCTGGAGGGATTTTTTTTATAAAAAATTTTGACAAATAATATTTAAAAATCAATAATTAAAATATGGAACCTAAATGCCCAAGCCACAAAATTAATATTCCTACAGATAGAGAGGTTGTAAAAACCGATAGTTTGAAATTTCCTTGGAAACAAGATCCTCATGGTTATTTTTTAGTAAAAATAGCAGAGGAACAAATTTGCTGTGGCTTTGTGAATAATAATCACACTATGGAAGTAGAATTCAAAGGAACAAATATAGATAATATAATCAAAGAAATTGCCAAACGAAAACTAGTTGATCTGGAACATATGGGCTATATTACCTCAGAATTAATGATTGCTAAAGATTGCCTTGAGAATAAGCAGGAATATGTTCAACGATAACATTGACATTTTAATGAGAATACTGTAATAAGAATAGACTCGGATAGAACTAAATCAAGAGCTAGGAAGGAGAGAAACGAGATGATATTCTACGCACAAGCAATACACAATCATGCCTTGGTCATCTCTGACACATTGCTGCAACAAGCTTTCCTTTATTTGCAAGAACTGCTGGAAAAAGGGGAGATGCTGTCTATCCATGCCTTGGAAGATGATAGTGGCACAGTCGCAGTGTTAAAGTGCGAAACCTTGGCGAAAGCGCAACAACTAGTTACTAACCACCCATCACACGATTCTTTTGAATGGGAAATAGGAAAGCTAAGCGGCGACGTTAATCATCGATTTCAGCTGAACCCTGAAAGGGATGTAATGGACATACTGGCTCAAGCCATGCAAGTAGCTTTAACGTCTTAGCTAGCCAAGCGCGAAAACCACCACAAAAAAACAAACTCGTTCCCCCACACTCGCACATCCCGCTACCGTACAGCGGGATTTCTTTTTGTAAAAAATTTGTGAGTGATAATAAAATAATGTATAATAAAGACATGCTAAAGATTGAAGAAAAAAATATTGTCTTTTTTGAAGTTGAAAAAGAGGATCAAGAAAAAGTAAAAAAAGTTTTTCCTAAGGCAATTATATATCAACAGCCTTTTGGTAAAAAAATGATCAGAAAATTAAAAAAGGCTGAAATACTTTGCGGTATGATTTATTCTGATTTTTCCGGAGAGCTGTTGGCTAAATGCCCTAATTTAAAAATGGTGGCTGTTCGTACGGTTGGCTATAATCAAATTGATTTAAAATGGTGCAAAAAAAATAAAATTCCCGTATCTAATGTACCGGATTACGGTTCGCATGTAATTGCTGAACATACTTTTGCTTTATTACTAAGCTCTATTCGAAATGTAGTAGAAGGTGTTAAACGCACTGAACGAAATAAATTTGTCTGGCCTGGTTTACGCGGTACAGCTTTAAAAGGAAAAACTATTGGCGTAATTGGTACTGGCAAAATCGGCGAACATGTCTGTCGAATTGCTTCGGCTGGTTTTATGATGAATGTTATCGCTTATGATGTTTGCCCTGATAAGAGTAAGGCGAAAAAAAATAATTTCAAATATGTAAATAAATTAGATGAACTTTGGAAGAAATCAGATATTATTACTTTGCACGCGCCTTTTTGTGATGAGACTAAACATATTATAAATGAAAAATCAATTAAAAAAATGAAGGATGGCGTTATTATTGTAAACACTGCTAGGGGAGGATTAATTGATAGTAAAGCTCTAGTTAAAAACGTAAAATCAGGAAAAATCGCTCAGGCTGCTGTTGATGTTTTAGAGCATGAAGATAATATTAGAAAAGATAAAAAAATGTTACATACTAAAAATATTTTAGTTACTCCACACATTGCTTTCTACGCTGATGATTCAATGGAGTTAATGTTTTCTGAAGCTATTATCTCTATTAAACAATTTATAAGCGGGAAGAAAATATTGCATAAAGTGGGAAGCTAAAAAACAATAATTTAACAATAAAAAAGTCGAGGTATTATCCTCGTCTTTTCTTTTTGTCATCTTGAATCCCGATCGCAATCGGGATGAAAGATCTATAATAGTTTAATCAGTGCGTTGATGATAATATTATAGATTCCTCACTACGTTTCGGAATGACAAAAGTAAGTATTATAAATTTAACTAAATATCTCCACCATCTCCGCCAACCTATTACTATATCCCCATTCATTATCATACCAAGCAACCACTTTTACTAAATCACCGTCAACAACTTTAGTAAATTCCAAATCAACTATCGCACAAGCTGGATTACCGATTATATCAGAAGACACAAGCGGTTCATTAGTTACTGTTAAAAGTCCTTTTAATTTTCCACCGCTGGCCTTGCGTAAAATCTCGTTAATTTTTTGTTCAGTCACTCTTTTGTTAACCAAATAGACTGCATCCACAATTGAACCGCAAACAACTGGTACTCGCATGGCCATGCCATCAAATTTACCTTCTAAGCTAGGGATAGTTTTAGTAGTAGCAATCGCCGCGCCAGTCGTCGTTGGTACAATATTAATAGCAGCTGCTCGCCCGCGACGTGGATCCTTGTGCGGTCCGTCTACAATGTTTTGGCTAGCAGTATATGAATGCACGGTTGTCATAATCGCTTTTTTTATGCCGACAGTCTTTTGTAAACATTCGGTAATTGGCGCTAAAGCATTAGTGGTGCAAGAAGCCATTGAAATAATTTTATCGGTTTTAGTAATTTTATTTTCATTAACACCTATGACGATGGTTTTAATTTTATCATCTTTAGCCGGCGCACTAATAATTACTTTTCTGGCTCCAGCTTTTAAGTGGCCTCCAGCTGTTTCAGTTGTTTTAAATAAACCAGTGCATTCCAAAACTACATCTACTCCCAATACTTTCCACGGTAATTCTTTTGGATCTTTAATGGCATAAACGGAATACTGTTTACCACCAACTGTAATCCCCTTTTTAGCGCCAGCAACTTTCTTATCATACTTACCGTACACACTGTCATACTGTAATAAATTAGCTAAAACATCTGTCTCAACTAAATCATTAATTGCTACAACTTCAACATTGGGATTATTTAATAATACTTTAAAAGCCGCTCGGCCAATTCGGCCAAAACCATTAATAGCGACTTTAATTTTTTTCTTGCTTTTAAACATATGTGTTAATTAAATTAGTTACATAATTAATTATATTATATCATATTTTTACATAACAAAAAACGCCCCTCTTAGGGGCGTCTTATTTGCAAAACTCTATTTTGTTATTTTTATCTTATCCAAACTAACATCAAAAATTCTTTCTGTCCGAGTTTTAGTTTTTACTTTTAAATCTACTGATTTTTTTAAAGTATGCCAGCCAATTATTTCAGCCGGTACTTTTTCATATTTTACTACTGAACCAATCGGTGGCAAATCTTTGGCCATTTCTTTATAGCCCTCATTTTCAAATTGTAGGCAACACATTAAACGTCCGCAAGTTCCAGACAAACGTTCGCTTCCTCGATGAGCGATTTGCTGATTTTCTGCCATCTCTGAATTAATGCCACCTAATTCTCCTAGAAATTTTTTGCAACACATACCTCTCACACCACAACGTCCAACATCACCAGCAATTTTCGCTTCATCGCGAATGCCAACTTGATGTAAAAGAATTGATTTTTGATAATGCCGCGCTAAATCTTTTACTAACTCACGAAAATCAACTCGTCCGTCAGCAATAAAAGCGAATTTTAATCTAGTATCATCATAAGAACAATGAACATCAATAATCTTCATTGGCAAGCTATGCTTTTTAACCAAGCTACGGCAATACGTCATCATCTCTTCCTTATTTTTTTCATTTAAACTTACCTTTTTCAAATCTCCTTCATTAGCTAAGCGAGAAATCGGCTTTAAGTCTTCTGGTTTTGTTTTGGCATCAATTTCTTTGACAGCAACAACCTCTCCCATGTCAACACCAACATCAGTTTCGGCGATCACTTTATCGCCTTTTTTTAATTCTGTTTCACTGCCATTACTAAAATCATAAGTTTTATCCCAAGAACAAAATTTTATTTGTATTATAGTCATATTGTTGAATTATGCTAATGAAAATCTAACAAACTCTACTACTCCTACTTCTCCCAAGACTTCCTCTACTTTTTTCTTATCATCCTTAATATACTCTTGTTTTATTAAACAAACCTCTCCGTAGTATTTATTTATCTTACCTGCTAAAATTTTCTCTATCATTTCTTCTGGCTTGCCCTCATTCTTTAACTGTTCGCGATAAATATCTTTTTCTTTGGCTAATTCTTCAGCCGGAACATCTTCTGGTTTTAAATATTTTGGATTAGCGGCTGCTACTTGCATAGCAATATCAATCGCTAATTCTTTTTGACCTGGTTTATCTAGAGAAATTAAAATTCCCATTTTTCCACCCATGTGGATATAGCTGCCAACAGTACCAGCTTCATTCTGCAAAACTTTTGCATTGCGAATTTCTAACTTTTCTCCAATAACGCCACTAAAACTTTCTAGCTGTTCTTTTACAGTAGATCCGTCCATGGCCACACTTAATAGCCCATCAACAGACGATGGTTTTTCTGTTTTTAATACTGCAAAGACTTTATTGGTAAATTCTTGAAATTTTTCATTACGAGCTACAAAATCAGTTTCAGAATTAACTTCCAACATATATCCTTCAGTGCCTGCTTCATTAACACCGGCTAAAATAATGCCTTCGCCAGCTTCTCGGTCAGCCCGTTTAGCAGCTTTGGCAATTCCTTTTTTGCGGAGTATTTCTCCAGCCTTATCAATATCACCGTTTGATTCTTCCAGTGCTGTTTTACAATCGGAAATTCCACAACCGGTTTTATCACGTAATTGTTTTATTTGTTCCATCATATTATTAATATATTATATTTCTTATTTTTTTATAATCTTACTTTCGGTTTTAACATTAGCCTTCCCTGTCTTAACTGCCTCGGCTATTAATTTAAACATTAATTTTATTCCTTTAGTAGCATCATCATTTGCTGGAATAACATACTTCACTCCATCCGGATTTACATTAGTATCGCAAATAGCAACTACTGGGATGCCTTTCTTTTTTGCTTCAGCTAAAGCAGTTTTCTCTTTCTTAATGTCCCAGATAAATAAAGCGTCTGGAATTTTTTTAATACTTTGCATTCCACCTACTATTCTTTCTAATTTTGCAATCTTACGAGTAAAATTTAATTGTTCTTTTTTAGTATACTTGGCCAACTTACCTGTGTCTCTCTTTTCTTTTAAATCCACATAATCTTTAATTAATTTTTTGATCACTGTGAAATTAGTTAGAGTTCCGCCAATCCAACGATTATCTACATACGGAAAATCAGCCTCAATAGCAGTTTTAATAAGCTGAGTCTTAACTTGGTCTTTAGTACCAACCATTAAGATTGTTTTATTTTCTGAAGCTAATTTAGAAATAAAATCTAATGCTTCAGCTAAATACTTCTGCGTTTTACGCAAATCTATAATATGCACGCCTAATCTTGAGCCAAAAATAAAAGGCTCCATTTTAGGGTGCCATTTTGATGTTCGATGCCCGAAATGCAATCCAGCCTTCAGCATCTCCTCTGTTGAGGGAATTTTTGTCATATAATGGTTTCCTTTATCCCTATGGAATAGGGTCCTCCACCTCGGTTTATCCCACAGTACTGCGGGACAAGGAAATTAGTAAAGAGGTGTGTGGGATTTATTAATAATTAATAATACTTTAATATATTTGATGAAAAATGTCAAATATCTCCTAAAATATAAGTTAAATTGACAAATTAATATAAACGAAGTACTATATATTAGATAATCTAATTCATATGGTTATCCATCAACACGCACATTCAAAATATCGGAGGTAATATAGAATGAACAAAGAAGAAATTGTACAAAAAGTTCTCAAGGCTCTTCAAGGAAGACTCGAAGTTTCACAAAAAGGACAAAAAACCGCTCACGATGACATGATAGAGGCTGAAAGCGCAATGCAAACGCGTTACGGCTCCGCCAAAGAAGAAGCTGAAGTTCTGGCGCAATCACTTGCACAACATTCAGGTCAAATCGACGAGATGATATCTGCATTGAGAAGCCTTGATGTCAGTCAAAGCACTGGAACGGCATCAACAATTCAGATTGGTTCCATTGTCTATCTTTATTTTGTAGAGGCAGTGAAAGAAGAAATTTACATGTTATTGCCAGAAGGTGGCGGTACAAGTGTAGAGACGGAAATGGGGACCATCACAACTATAACGCCTAGTTCACCTTTGGGGAAAAGTTTGCTAGGCAAGAGAGTTGGTAACAGTCTGACTATCGGTCCTCACCGTAAACAAATCGAAATTACCACTATCTACTAAGGGAGGTGGTGATCATGGATAAGCACCCGTTCATTGTTGTTGAGGGAATTGATGGTTCTGGCAAGACAACTTTAGCGAAACTGCTGGCTGATTTGATTTCAGCTGAATATATTAAATCGCCAGTAGGAGCTATAAGAAAAATCCGTGCCTACGTTGACTCTCGCGACCCGCTTGCCCGTTTTCTCTATTACCTTGCCGACAACATCGAAACTTCGCTTCTTGTTGCAGAGACTCTGAAAAGCAAACCAGTTGTTTGCGATCGCTATATTTTGTCTACTCTGCTCAATCATAAGGCAATGGGTGTTGATGTGGATGTAGCAAGTGTTAATTTATTGCTGCTGACACAACCTCAGGCAACCGTATACTTATGGGCAGAAGAAGAAGAAATTGTCAGACGATTGAAAGCTAGAAGTGGACAGCGATATGACAGCCACTTTGAACAAGATCGACCATTGCAAAAAAAAGTCCACAATTTGTTTTGTGGCACATCGAACATTACTCCATTCAACACCGGAGAATACAACTCCGAACAAATGCCTGCACTCGCAGCAAAGATAGTGCGAGAACTAGGCTTAAATAAAAGGGCTACCGAACAATGTGAACGGTAGCCTGTTTTTTTTCAAAAAATAATATCATGCGACAAGCAACGGAACATACCCGCGCTCTTCAATGTCATCTGATTTACAACCAAGCTGAGCCAGAATTTCTTTCATCTCCTTCAATCGTTCAGCAGAGTCAACAATTTCTTCGGACTCGTAGGCAATTTCAACAAAATCACCCAGAGACTTCACTTGATCAACATTAATCTCATAATCACCGTATTTATAGTAATCACGCACTTTATCCACGATGACTACTTCCTCATATCCGCTACTAGTGAGGATTTGCTCAAGTTGATCAGGCTCTGGAAGTAAAATATCAATATCCTGCCAAAGGACATCTTTAGTTTTACTTGTCCTTGCCTTAAATGAAAGCACTGCGCCACTATCTTTGCGACGGATACGAATCACAAGCTTTCTTTCCTTGTCTTGCTCATGCTTTAGATAAGTATCAATTTCATGAACGTTACTCGCTTCAGTAGTAACATCTGAAAGCGCTTGGATAGCGTTACGCAATTGAACTGGATTGTTCACTCTGGCTCTAATTTCAAATTCCATAGATGTGCTAGTAAATAATTAATCACAATGGTTTTGCAGCTCTTTCAAGTGATCTGAACTTAAAAAATCTGCCACGGTCATTTGCGTTGAACAGCTACTCTCTTGAATGCATAAAATTATATATATTATGCCATCAGGATTTTGCTGCAAACGGATGCCGTAAAAATGTTCTTCGCAAGTATTATTAGCTATGCGAGGGCAACCGGTGCACATCGCATTAAGTTTTTGGGCACGAATCTGTTTAAAAGCAAATTCATAACCGCTCTTATCACGATAGACTGTCTTACAAGTTGAGCTACCTCTTTCCGCATGACGTGAAACTATACTGGCGTCAGCTTTTTTCATGAAACTCTTTATTGTCCTAGCTGACTCTTTACTGCTGGACAAATCAATCATGATACGCAAATCAATACCGTTTTGTTTAGTCCAGGTATAAATTTCCCATGCATTTTGAATGTCTCCTACCGTGCTAATAACTGTATTAACCTTAACACCAACACCTAATGATTTGGCTTGCAGTATCCTTGCGATTTGGCGATCAATTTGCTTTCGCGCCCATCGCTTACTTTTGTGAGCAACCAGCCTATGGTTAGCTTCAGGCAATCTATTCCCAGAAACACTGTTCCTTTTCTTCCATGAAATACCGCGTCCTTTTTGATAGGTTAAGAAACGCTCGGCATCCAGTGAAAGCACAGAAAAATTAAAGGATTGCGTACCAGAATCTATAAGGCTCCTCAATCTTTCTGCGTCAAGCTGTCCGTTAGTAGTTATTTTGACAGCAAAGCCGTTTTCTACAAGCCTTTCATTAACCTCTTCTAAACGCGGATGTTTAGAAGGTTCGCCGCCAGTTTCATGTATGGTATTGATGTTTGGCAAGGCTTGACGTATTGATGCCAATGCTTCCTGCAATTTTGGCGTCCATCTTATATCACTAACGCAACGTCCACCTTCATCATGACAAAAATTGCATTGCCAGGGACATTTCTCTGTTACTTTTATCCGAATAGAATTTATGCTTTTTTCTTGAATAGGCATAGTTCCGACTGGAACTTGCTCTAATAAAATGTTTCTCCGGAAAAACACAGAGGAGAAAAGCCATTTCATAACAAAAACGCATAATACGATGAACAATACAATGACAAACCATTCGAATGATAGCATCGTACATTCTCCTTTGTGGTTAGGATATATTCAGTGCAAAAGAACAACTGAATGTGTAAATTAAATTAACATAAATGCTAAAGATTGGCAAGTTTTTATTTTAAAAAATCATTTTTCAAAGTAACCTTTTCCGCCCGAGACAATCCCTTAATCCTACATTCCTCTTTCAAGGCCTTTGACCTGTCTCGGTGCGCGGTTGAATAGACTAATTTTACCGGGCGCCTGCCTCGCGTGTACTTAGCGCCTAAAGTAGAGCTATTATGTTCCTCCACCCTTCTCTTCAAATCAGTCGTAATTCCAGTATAAAAAGTTTTATCTTTGCATTGTAAAATATAAGTGTGCCACATTTTTTTACTGTGTAAATTTTATTTCTCGTTTGAAGTTCGTAGATAGAAGACCATCTTTATTTTTACGTTTCAGCTTTTGTTGAACGAATTTTATAAATTTTCTTTTTTAAATACACCAAGCTCCTGTTTTAATTTATCTGCTATTTTTTCTGGCTTATCACCTAAATTTAAATTTAATTCATTAAATTTTTTTATTTTTTCTTCCCAATTTATTGGACTTTGATTTTCTATATCTTTACTTAAAATAAAAATATGGGTGTATAAATCGCTCATTCCATCAAGACAGAAATTCCATTGTGTTTTAATATCCCCAAAATAAATATCTATTAGAGCTGTTACTTTTTCTCCATTTTTTTCAAAAATTTCTCTATTAAATGTATCGTTCGAATCTATAAAGAGACTATTGTTTGATTTGCTTGCTTTATAAGTTAATTCAATATAAATTCTTAATCTTCTTCGTTGATTATCTAAAATTAATAATTTTGCTATAATTTCTTCTACTACTTGTTGCAATTTAAAATATTCCTCCTTTGCTAGTAAATGTTTTCTATTTTTATATGAAATATAAACATTAATACAAATAGCAATAATAGAGATGGACAGCGCTATATATTCTGGTTTCATAAATACATAAAACAAATCTTTCATAATTTTTCATTTATCCTCCTTTTTTTATTTATATCTAAATTATCTCTCTTTGGCTAATATTTGTCAAAATCGCACCACGAAAATGCCACGCCAAAACAGAGACAATCTTCTATCTACGGAGTTAAAGCGTAGCACAATCGTGACAGTAAAAAATAAACACTAAATGGCTCATTTCCACCATTTGAGCCATTTAACTTGACTTTTTCAAATTTATATATTATACTATTTTTTAATATTCTGATTTTGAGAATATGCTCTTTAAGGAGGATAGGATGTCCCTTTTACTTTGTTATGGGGAGTGTGATAGCTGCCTAGCAACCAACGAGTGCCCCATGAAAGAAGGCATGCAAGCCGAAAAACGCAAAGATGCCATGAAGACTGCTCTTAGGGAAATGCTTGACGGGATGTTTTCGCATGCGACTAGAAAAGTCACGCCGGAAAACTTGATTGAAATCTGCGATATCAATCTGCCTCAAATCATGCAGTTGCTTGATATTCTGACAGAAGCTGGTACGCCCATGTCTTTGGCAGAACTCTTGGCGTTGTTGAAAAGTCAAAAGCCGGAACTTTTTCAAGCGATTCCTGAAACAGAACCTAAACCGGCTCAGGAGCTAAACGAAAAAAGTATGGTTGTAATCGCTTTAATCGCAGAGCGAATACATCTGTCCATGCAACGAAAATGTCCGGCAGAAGAATGCAGAAACTGTTTTCTCACAAAAGAATGCAAACAGAAGCAAAGTGCAGTTTGACAGCACGCTTACACTTCCCTCGTTCATAGCCCTCGCAAAAAGATTCTAAATCTTGATGTGAGGGTTTTTTTAAAATCAAAAAACCGCTCTCTCTGGCGGATAAACTCATTTCCACCATTTGAGCCATTTATTCAGTATTAAATTGACAATAGCAAACTAAATATATAATATAATAACTATCAAACAGGGGGAAAGGAGTTTGATATGAAGAGGCGTAACCACAAATCTAGAAGAAGACAAGAAGTACCTACAAAACCACCGCCGGAGCTTAACCCCAAGCTTGTTAAATTCCAGACAATAAGTGAGGAAGGAAAGTTTTGGTGGAATGACAATTATTTCATGGTTGGCAAAGAAAAGTTAAGAGTGCTGGGAGAAGGGGAAGAAGGTCGCTTTTGGACAAACACTTCGGTGACTTTTCAACCTGATGATGACGTTTGGAAAGTACGTCGCTTGCCCTAGCGACAGATTGATCTTTCAACAATCAGAACCGACAGCTAGAAAGGAGTCGGACATGAAACGTGCTTTTTCTACTTCAAGAAGGGGTGGAGGTATAAAACCTCAAAAACCGCGGGGATCACAACCAGACTTTTTGGTCGGTAGTAATCCTACTACCAAACTTTTCCAGGTGTCGGTAGGATGTCTGTTCGAATGTGGAGGAAAAACTTATCGCCAAGAGGGTCGAGATGGAATAAGACAAGTAAAATCGGGTGGTAAAGGTCGCTGGAGATACGCCAGTCCCAAACCAACTGAGATTTCTTTCTCAAACCGCGCAACAGTTAAAATAATCTCTGATCGTCCAATCAAACTGGTCGGCGAGGAAATATCATTCTCAGGGATGTGGATAGGCGGGATATTTTCTTGTCCTTCAGGTTCTTTTCTCAGGATCAATTCTGGGATAGCAATTCAAGTTTTTCCTTCTGGAGAAGCTTGGGTGTTTGCTAATCCGGAAAACATTCAGGAAACACCTTTCACCGATGATGAGCAAGTTACAACTGTCGATTACAATCCTGAATTCATAAATCCAGAAGAAAGCGCTGAGGCTCCTGAAATCCCGTTCACGAGAGTTCTTGTAGGGCTTATATTCTGTTATTACGGGATCTACTATCGCAAAGCAAACGAACGAGAGGCAATTGAAGTAAGGCGGGGTGAAAAGGGTTATTGGGAATACAGCGGTCCTGGCAGGCTATCTTTCGTGGATTCTGTAAGAGTTTCAGGGGTAGATTGCTCTGATCAAGAGCTTAAACTCTTGAAAAAAGGACATGATCTTTCTATGGTCAAGAATCTTCTATCTCTCCAACAACAATCTAGATGAGCTAGAGGACCAGTACCTCGCTCCTCTTCGCGATAACTTCGAAAAAAACAAACACTGTCAGGAAGGCGTTCCCACGGAGCGCCTCTTTTTTTATATTAAAAAACCTCAATATAATTGACAAAAGAAAATAATAGCCATAATATTTAGGCACTCACCTATATTTAATGGTGAAGTTCTTTGACAAGGAGACTAACCATGAAAGGCTACAACGAAGCGTATTGCAACGCAGCGATCAAAGCTCTTATGGCGGCAAATGTCGCCTTAATGAAAACCACCGTCATAGCGGCGTTACAAATAAGCTCTTATGGTAAAAAGGATACTTTAGTGATGGATGCTATTCCGGAAATTGCCATCGCACGCGTCATGGAGGCGTATGACCCTGATTCTATCTTAGTAACTGAAGAGCTTGGTCGCGATGCTGCTAAAGTATGGCCTGCCTATTGCATTCCACAAAATCAACCCATTATCTTTTTTTGTGATCCCACTGATCGATCAGCTTTTCTCAAAAAATTCTTACAAAGCCATCGCGAGGAAAATGGAGACACAAAAATTGAAGATATTATTGCCAATGCAAGTAGCAGAAAAAGATGGGGCAAACTTGGTGATACGCCTCTTTCAATAACCGGTGCTACTTCAGCCATCACCTGCCTGCATAAGGGGGTTGTTACTTTTTCAGTAATTTTGAACTACATCACCCAAGAGTTGTTCTTAGCTTGTAACTCTGGCATCTATCGCTTCAGTCTACTGAAGAATGGCGAGAGAATTAAAGAGGGAGTAACAGTAGCTGATATCATCAAACAGAGAAAGGTAATTATTTTCCCTCCAATAAATAGTTCTCACGATTGGGAAGCGCAGAAAAGGTATGCCACTTTTTTAGGTAAGGCAGGCTATGTAGAAAATTTCGATGACACCATGATTTTCATAGATAAGGGCGATTCCTTTTTGCACCACAGAGAACCCGGAGGCCCTTCAAGAGTGCTGTATCTTTCCAATTTACAGCCCGCCAAAAATCCAGTTGGCTTTGTTCTCTCAAATGGAGAAAAAATAACCGAATGGATTCATTGGCTCTCTTTTGTGCGATTTGCCAAACAAGAAAATCAGAGAGCTTTATTGCTCTTTGAACTTTATCATGAACGGCCGTGGATGAAAGATAGAATATTGATGTCCACTCCGCCTCACTACAGCATTTTTCGACCAAACGAGGAAAAACCTGGCACGCAAATTATTGATGTCAATCAATTGGCTGAGTTTTACAACCCCAGCCAATTTCGTTCAACACTGTTAGTTGCTCCTGCTAGTAACGATTGGATAGGAAACGTCATGACTGATCATCAATATAGAGAGATAGTCTTTCCGGAGGGATAATTACATCTCCTCCTTCACAAATAACAACCAAACCGACGATGCTGTTTATCGCCGGTTTTTTTATTTTTAGAACAAAAAATCCCAAATACTTGCCAAAATTATACATCTATGTTAACATAATGATGTTAATTAAAGAATAAATTACTATGAAAAAGGACATACACCCAGAATATCATACAGACGCAAAAGTAGTCTGTGCCTGCGGAAATAAATTTACAGCTGGATCAACTCAACCAGAACTAAAAGTAGAGCTTTGTAGCGCCTGCCATCCTTTTTATACTGGCAAACAAAAATTAGTAGATACAGCGAGACGCGTTGAGAAATTCCAAGCAAAACAAACTAAAAAGACTAAATTAGCAGATAGAAAAGGTAAAACCGCTAAACACGCTGCTAAAGCTGCTAAAAAAGAAAAGAAAGAAATTGTCGTGAAAATGAAACCTGAAGATTTAAAGAAAAAATAACTACTCTAAACATAGACCAGTTTATCTTTGTGGCGTTTATGCTACAATACAGATAAGCTGGTTTTTGTTTTTATCTATACTTATGAACTACAACGAAATAAAAACTGAATATAAAAAATTAGAATCTGAATTGAACAATGCAGACAACTTTTCTGATTCTCAAAAAATGGCAGAGCTGAATAAGAAGTTTGCTGAATTGAAAAGTTTACATGATAAAATTGTTAAGCTGGAACAAGTGGAACAACAAATTAAAGACAATGAGGATATAATAAAAAATGAAACCGACGAGGAATTAAAAAATATTGCTCAAGAAGAATTACCAGAACTGAAACAAAAATTTAGTGATACAGAAAATGAATTAAAAGAAGAATTAAATCCAAAAAATCCACTTGATAAAAAATCAGCTATTATAGAAATACGCGCTGGCACTGGTGGTGATGAGTCTGCTTTGTTTGCTGCTAGTCTTTATGGCATGTATGCGAAATATGCTGAGCAACAAGGTTGGAAAGTAGGAATTATGAATTCCAATAGAACCGGTATTGGTGGCTTTAAAGAAATAATTTTCGAAATAACTGGTAAAAGCGCTTACGGAGATTTTAAATATGAAAGTGGAACTCATCGAGTGCAACGAGTGCCAGACACAGAAAAGCAGGGACGAGTTCATACCTCAGCGGTGACAGTGGCGGTTTTTCCTGAAGCTAAAGAGGTTGATGTGGAAATAAAACCAGAAGATATTCGCATTGATATTTTTCGCTCATCTGGTCCGGGCGGACAAAGTGTTAACACCACTGATTCAGCAGTTCGTATTACTCACTTGCCTACTGGAACAGTAGTTTCATCTCAAGATCAAAAATCTCAGCAACAAAATAAAATTAAAGGAATGCAGGTATTGCGTTCTCGAATTTTAGCTCATGTGGAAGCTGAACGTCATGCTAAAGAAGCGGCTGAACGAAAAGAGCAAGTTGGAACTGGTGATCGAAGTGAAAAAATTAGGACTTATAATTTTCCTCAAGATAGAATTACTGATCATCGAATAAAAAAATCCTGGCACAACATTGACAGGATTTTGAATGGTGAGTTAGATGTAGTTATTAAAGAATTAAAAGCTAGTTTATAAAATAAAAAAAGCACAAAAAAAAGCCACTGGTTTTATGACTGTGATAAAGATGATCGGCGGTCTGCGCGAGTGTCCCGCGCTGTGTGGCTTGGCTTATACGCATCAAGCTTGTACTACCTTACGGCTTTCGTACGCTTAAAGTTCGCATGCCTTTACCTGTGACGCCGTTAGCTAGCCTTGCAGCTTCTTAATCACACCAGTGGCAACCCTAGGGTTTTATGAATTTCATAAACTGGGTCGGATTTTATTATCCAGTTCGTTATTATTACTTTAAACCATCATGAATATTAGTCAAGCGCTTACTAGCGCTTATCAAAAATTAATTAAAGCTAAAATAAATTCCGCTCATTTAGACGCGGAACTTTTATTATCATTTACAATCAAAAAATCACGAGAATATATTTTGGCTCATCCAGAAAAAAGTCTAACTAAAAATCAGACTAACAAATTTCAAAACTTAATCACTCAACGTGCTAAAAATATCCCCATCGCCTATCTTACGAATAGTAAGGAATTTTATGGACGGACGTTTTATGTTGATGAGCGAGTGTTGGTTCCCCGCCCCGAGACTGAACAAATTATCGATATTACGAAACGTATATTAAGGAATCCAATTCCCCTTAAGGGAATTGGATTCCCAAACAAACGCACTATTATTGCTGATATCGGCACTGGTTCTGGATGTATTATCACGACTATGGCGTGTGAACTAAAAAACAAAAATATAAAATATTTTGCCATAGACATCTCTAAAGACGCGCTGGCTGTTGCTCGCAAAAATGCTCGCTTGCATGGTGTAGATAAAAAAATAAAATTCTTGCAAGGCAATCTTTTAGAACCGTTCTTGAAAAAATCAAAATTGGTCATTGGTCATTGGTCATTGGTCATTGTAGCCAACCTTCCCTACCTTACACCGACTGAAATTAAAAACTCTCCTTCCATAAAACATGAGCCAAGGCTAGCGCTTACTGCTGGGAAAGATGGGCTAAAATATTATCGTGAGCTAGCAAAGCAAATAAAAGAATTAATAAAAATAAATCCCAAACTAAATATTACCCTTCTCTGTGAAATTGGAGACAAACAAGCTAACGGAATGAAAAAAATATTCTCTCCTGAAAAAATCACAATAAAAAAAGACCTGGCCGGTCTTGATCGAGTTGCTGTTGTTACCTCACCCGCCCTTCGGGCACCCTCTCCTTGCAAAGGAGAGGGAATGTGACGTCGTCTATGGTTCCCCTCTCCTTACTAAGGAGAGGGGTTAGGGGTGAGGTTAACTTCCCCGTTATACTGCACTACTTCAATCCAAGTCGTACCAGCATTAAATTCTATTTCGTTATTATTATCATCATAAATCTTTTCTCTAGTCTTGCTATTTGCTTTCTTCCACTCACCTATTTCACATTTTCCATCAAAACAATACCAAGCTTTTCCCTCGCCAATGTTATACATCTTTCGTCGATATTCTGCATCTAAAATTTCAGACTTCATTTTCATGATAACTATATTTTTGGCAATAATTTCTGATCCATCGGCATCTTTGTGTTGAGCGCCAGCCATGTAACGAATATAATTATTATTTTCTTTGTCATACTTCCAGTTAACTAAAAAATCATTAACAGAAAAATTTATTTCTACATCTTGTTCACCGCGTTCTTCTTCTTTAGCTTCATCTTTAAATTTCCATGATTCATATCCATCATTATCAGCATTCAATTTATCTAAATATTTTTTAGTATTCTCTATTGAACTGTAAACATTGTGTGGCGCTATTTTACTATTTGATCGCCAAAAATAATTGCCTTGATAAAACTCATTTAAATTAAGCATGCTAATATTTTTTAAAATGCTTAACGCTTCTGGACTACCGCCAACATGAACATACAAAGAATCATATCCTCGCGCCCAATCAACAAAATAAGGGCGAGCACTTCTAATCGGGCCGATTTCTTTTAACTCACTACCATTAGCAAAAATGGCCATGAATCTGGTGATGCCACTTTCGGCTTTTGCCTCATAAACTACTTGCGCGTGAGCTAAACCGGATTGCAAACGAGCGTTTGGATCATTATCTAGCATAACTGCTATTGGATAATGGTTCGCCTTATCTGCTTCAATATATACTCCGTCGATCCTTCGTCTTACATAATCATCGGGCGTGTTATCCTCATCTTTTTCATCTATCTCTTTTTTTATATCTTCAATTATTTTTATAACATTAGAATCTTTATCCCAGTTTATAACTGAATAAATCCCAAAATTAATTAATGAAATTAAAGCCAAAATTAACAATAATAAAATTGCCTGCCTTTGCCAAGGAAGACTAATAAACTTTTTGTTTAAATCAATTATAATTTTTTTATATTTAATTTTAATTTCTTCGTAGTTCATAAGTATAGAGAAAAACAAAAACCAGCTTATCTATATTGTAGCATAAACGCCACAAAGATAAACTGGTCTATGTTTAGAGTAATTATTTTTTTTCTTCTTCTTTTTTATCTTCTGGTTTTGCCTCACCCGCTTCGCCTTCCTTAGTAGGTTCGCCTTCCTTCTTCTCGCCTTCAGCGCCTTCTGCAGTTCCTTCTTCAGCAACAACTGGAGCTTCTTCTTCTTTTCTAGGTTCAGAAACATTAACAACAACTTCATCTAGATCATTTAAGATAGTTATTGTATCAGAAATTTTTAAATCTTTTACATGAATAGCGCTAGAAAATTCTGTTAAACCAGATATATCAACTTTATATTCTTTGATTAAGTCGGTTGGTAAACATTCAATTTCTATTTCATCTAAATGCTTGATAACAATACCGCCTTCGCTCTTAACAATTGGAGCCTCTCCAGTTAATTCAATTACTAACGGAGCAGTTACTTTCTTTTTCAAATCAACTTCATAAAAATCTACGTGTAAAATCTTGCTTCTTACCGGCTCGCGTTGAATATCTTGAATAAGAACTTTTTTGCTTTGTCCGCCTTCTATAACTAAATCAACCAAACTTGATTCGCCGGCTTCTTTAAATACTTTTTCAAATTGAATATAATTCATGGCTAAATTTTCCGCTTTCTCTCCCTTACTATAAACAACGGCTGGAATAAAACCATCCTGACGAATTTTAGTAATATTTTCTTTAGTTTCTCTTGTTTTTGCTTTTAATTCAATCATATTATTTTTAGTCTTTAAAGCCGTAAAGTCCTTAAAGTCATTAGAGTTAAATAATTTCAACTTCTACAATATAATACTGTTCTTAGAAAAAGTCAAGTTTTCTAGCTCATGAATGCCGAGCATGGACAATAGCACTTTCCACAATACCAATTAAAATCATAGTGGCTATTAAAGAACTTCCCCCAGAACTAACTAATGGTAAAGGAATCCCCACAACCGGCAAAAGCCCGATATTCATTGAAATATTTATGAACATTTGCACAAATAACAGGATTATCGCGCCTAAAATTATATATATAGCAAAATTATTATTTAAATTCTTGACCCAATGAATTAAGCGAAAAAACAAAACCGCAAAAAATCCCAGCAGTAATGTCACGCCTAAAAATCCAAGTTCCTCACCAATAACAGCAAAAATAAAATCAGTCTGGCTTTCTGGCAAAAATTTCAATTGTGATTGTGAGCCAAATCCTAATCCCCGCCCAAACATGCCTCCAGAGCCAACAGCAATAATCGCTTGCGCAACATTATAACTTTGGTCAAGCGATCCAACGCTAGGATTTAGAAAAGTTGTAACTCTTTCTCTCTGATAACCTTTTAATAAGAAAAAGAAACTCAAAACAAAAAGAAGTAAGGCAATACTACTAATTATAATAATCTGTCTTCGATTAAGTCCAAAAATTCCTAAAATGGCTAACCAAAAAACAAAAATAATCATCGCTGAACCAAAGTCTGGCTGAAATAAAATAAGCACTATCGGTAAGCCAACTATTAAACCTGTATATAAAATGTGCTTCATCTGATTAATTTTGTATGAAGCAGAAGAAAAATATTTTGCCAAAGCTAATAAAGTTACAATCTTAATAAATTCTGATGGCTGTAAACTAAAGCCAGCAAATTCAAACCAAGCCCGAGTACCGCGTACCGTTTCTCCAAAAATCAAAACTAGAATTAATAAAACCATGCCGCCAATATAAATCCAACCATTCAAGCTGTATAATAAATGAAAATCGAAAAAACTGAAGAGAAATAATAACAACAAACCAACGCCGGCAAATACGCATTGTTTTTTAAAATTAATAAGACTTGCTTCTCCACTTCCTAAGGCAACGCTATAAATAACAGCTAAGCCAAATCCTATTAATAAAATAACGGAACCGAATATTATCCAGTCAATCTTTTTTAAATGGTTAAATAAACGATGGAACATAAAAAGTTCTAAGTTTTAAGTCCTAAGTTGTAGAACTTAATAGAACTTAGAACTTAGAACTTGTTATTTAAGTTGTCCTGGCCCAAGATCAAACGGCATGTAATTGTCAGCGTCAAAAATATCAACTGATGGAATTACCTCTACTTTTGATCCGCTCGAATTACTCAACCAACTAAAACTAACTTCTCTTTCCTCTCCAGAAAGTAATTGTTTTATTTTATACTTATTTATTCCTAGCAAACGTGAGCCTGATTTTAAGGCAAAGTAAAAATCTACTGACCAAAAATTATAGGGAGTATTATTTTCTGCTTTAAAAATCATCGCGCTAACTGCTGAACCGCCAAGGGAACTGGCTGGATTTAACTGTATATCATTGATGGTTATATCAGTATTAGCGATTAAATATTGGTCTACACTTACATCAAAGTCTCTAGGATCAATTCGACGCCATTTTAAATTCATAATACTTACTGAAGCGTTACTCGGCCTAGGACCATCATACAAAAATTCAATTAAATACTTCTTTTCTCCCGGTAACATAAATTCACTCTTAATTTCAGTTTCCTGTTGATTGATGACGTAAAAATAATCAAAAGTAGCGTACCAATCTTTATTCAAATTCTTAACTTCAACCGCTAGATCACTGGTATTTTTAATGCTGGGTAATATATTAATATCTCCTAAAACTAAATCCTGAGCAGAACTACTAAGAACAAGATTATGGCTTATCTTAGGAATAGTTATTAATCTTTGTGCTACTATATCATCTTCTTGAATTCCTCGATATATATAATAACCAAATCCATAAATGATATATCCCCAAGAAAGTACGCTGGTAATGATTAAAATAATAATAAGGATTCGCCTTAAAAGCTTTTGATTCTCTACCCACCGCAAACCCCAGTTTAACTGCCATGGTTTTGGCCCTTCTACTGGCTTATATTTCTTCAAAGCGCTTTCTATATTATTCTTATTATTCTGTTGTTTTTCCTCCTTTGGCATATATCATATTATAACATTAAACTTTAAAAAGAAAAAATAAATAATTTAAGTTGCGAACTTGGCTCTAACGCAAGTTAGAGACTGTTCGTAACTTTTATTCACTGCTAATTTTTGTTTAATATAAAATTTCGTGGATTTAAAAAGTTCGGAACAGCTTCCGAGTCTACGACATCGGAATCAAGTTCCGAACTTAGCTAATAAAAAACGGCTCATGGTGTGACCCATGGCCGTGTTGTTTCTTGTTGATTTTTTGTTCGACGAACCGGTAGCGTCGCTACAGAAAAAGCACAATGCTGACGATAAAGAGAGGCAAGGGCAAAAGCCAGTAGGAAATCAGATAGGTTTCTTTCTTCCATTTGCAAACAACTACCGTCATAAGCAAATACTCAAGCAGAGCAAAAAGAAAAAAGAAAACAAAGAGCGATATCGCTTCCCAAAAATCCAGGCAGAAGAGATTTATAACGTATGCAATCATACCTATTCCAAGGGCGATAAAAAAATTTCTATCCCCGCTTTCTGGGTCGCTGGCTGATAGCCTGTTAATCATCGCACTACCAATTATCACGATTGCAATTGACAGATAACAGGTAATTCTCCAACCAACCGACTGAAGCCCTTCACTGTTTGCAATATATTTCATAAACCACGTCGCAAACAGCACGATTACCACCGTCAACAAAATAGGTCCGATGGCTCTGTCCAACTTATCTTCCCATGAACTTTTTTCTGTATAACTCATGACCAACCTCCGAATTCGTGATGGGACTATGTATTATTCTTAGTATATTTAACAACCTTTGTCAACTTCCATGTTATTAAAATATGTGCTAAAATAAAGTTAGAAATTAACACCTATTGTGTGTTTTTATTTATTGTTAAAAATTATTAAAATACAAAATATGCCAAAAAAAGAAACAAAAAAAGACGCTAAAAAAGATGAATATGGCGCTTCCAGCATCACAGTTCTAGAAGGATTAGACCCGGTTAGAAAAAGACCGGGTATGTATATTGGTTCAACTTCAACTACTGGTTTGCATCATTTAATTTGGGAAGTAGTTGATAATGGCATTGATGAAGCAATGGCTGGTCATGCTGATGAAGTGTCAACTGTCTTATTAGAAAACGGCATGGTGCAAGTTCATGATAATGGTCGCGGAATTCCAGTCGGAATGCATCCAGTTACAAAAACTTCTGCTTTAGAAACAGTTATGACTAAATTGCATGCTGGTGGAAAATTCGGTGGTGGCGGATATAAAGTTTCCGGTGGGTTGCATGGAGTTGGTGTTTCAGTTGTTAATGCTTTGTCAGAATACACAAAAGCTGAAGTTCATCGCGAAGGAAAAGTTTGGGTACAGGAATATAAAATCGGTAAACCTAAAGCCAAGGTAAAATCAATTGGTACCTCTAAAAGTACTGGAACAACTATTACTTTCAAACCTGACACTAGTATTTTTCCAGAAACTAAGTTTAATTGGGGCACCATTTTAGATCGTATGCGTCAGCAAGCCTATTTAACTAAAGGCATCACTATTAATGTTGAAGATCAACGACCTGAGCATCGACCGAAAAAATTTAGATTCCACTTTGAAGGCGGTATTAAAGCTTATATCAAAGCATTAAATCAACACAGCACACCTAAACATGACACTATTTTTTATGTAGAAAAAAATATTGAGGATTCAAAAGTAGAAGTAGCTTTACAATATAATGATGAATATAATGAAGAAGTATTTTCTTTTGCTAATAATATTCATAATCCTGAAGGCGGAACTCATACGGTTGGTTTTAGAACTGCTTTAACTAGAGTATTAAATAGTTATGCCCGCAAACAAAAATTATTAAAAGAAAAAGACGATAATTTAACTGGTGATGATACTCGCGAAGGTTTAACCGCAATTGTTTCAGTTAAATTAACTGATCCGCAATTTGAAGGACAAACTAAAGGTAAGCTTGGTAATGCGGAAATGAAAACTTATGTTGACCAAGTATTTGGCGAGGCCTTTACTATTTTCTTAGAAGAACATCCTAAGGAAGCAGAAGCAATTATTTCAAAATGTACTTTGGCTGCTCAAGCTCGTATTGCCGCTCGAACTGCTCGCGCTAATATTTTACGTAAAGGCGCTTTAGACGGAATGATGCTTCCCGGAAAATTATCAGATTGTTCTTCGAGAAAAGCCGAGGAATGCGAATTATATATTGTTGAGGGAGACTCAGCTGGCGGATCTGCTAAGCAAGGACGCGATCGTAAATTTCAGGCTATCCTTCCTTTGCGCGGTAAAATTTTAAATGTAGAACGAGCTCGTTTAGATAAGATGCTAGCTAATAATGAAATTAAAAATTTAGTTATTGCCTTAGGTACTAATATTAATGATCAATTGGATCTTGAAAAATTGCGTTATCATCGCGTTATAATTATGACTGATGCTGATGTTGATGGTTCTCATATTAGAACTTTATTGTTAACTTTATTTTATCGTCATTTTAAACCGTTAGTAGAGGGTGGATTTTTGTATATTGCTCAACCACCGCTTTATCAAATTAAAAAAGGTAAAGAATCGCATTGGATCTATACTGAAGAAGAAAAAGAAGCATTAATTAAAAAAATGGGTGGAGTAGCTGAGGAAGTTGAAGAAACTGTAGAAGAGGAAATAGGAATAACAGATGAAATAGAAGAAGTGGAAGAAAAAACTACTAAAGCTCCGAAAATCTCTATTCAACGCTACAAAGGTTTAGGTGAAATGAATCCTAATCAACTTTGGGACACTACTATGAGTCCAGAAAATCGAACATTACTTCAAGTTTCAGTTGAGGATTCTGCTCGGGCAGATGAAACTTTTGATATTTTAATGGGGTCAGACGTAGCTCCCCGCCGTAAATTTATCCAAGCACAGGCAAAGAATGTGCAAAATCTGGATATCTAGCTTTAATTTGACATATTTATTTATATTGTGTAGAATACAGGTAGATAAAAAACGCCTGCAAGGGCTGTTTTTTAAATACAAAAAATATGAATATTTTCTCTAAAACTAGCCAATATATTAAAGATTCTATTGAAGAAACAAAGAAAGTTACTTGGCCAACTAAAAAAGAAACCAAGCAATATACTCTTTTGGTGCTTGTGATTAGTTTGACAATAGCTATTTATTTAGGATTATTAGATTATATCTTTAATTTCTTATTGGAATTAGTAATAAAATAAGCTAAGTCTATGTCAAAACAAACAGGAAATTTAGGCAAAAGATGGTACGCAATTCATACTTATAGTGGGTATGAAGAAAATGTGGTGCGTAACTTAAACCAAAGAATTGAATCAATGGACATGGAAGATAAGATTTTTGATATTATAGTTCCTAAAGAAAAAAAGATTAAAATAAAAAATGGCAAACGCCAAGTAATTGAAGAAAAAATATTTCCTGGATATGTTTTAGTTAGCATGTTAGTTACAGATGATTCTTGGTATGTAGTTCGTAATACTCCAAATGTAACTGGTTTTATCGGTACTGGTACTATTCCTACCCCTGTTTCAGAACAAGAAATAAAAGAATTGCAAAAAAGAATGGGCGTGGAAGAACCAAAATATACTATTGATGTTACTAAAGATATGCCAATTAGAATTATTGATGGTCCTTTTAAGAATATGGAGGGTAAAGTTACTGACATTGATAAAGAAAAAGGTAAAGTCAAAGTATTAGTTTCCATGTTTGGACGAGAAACACCAGTTAATTTAGATTTTTTACAAATAAAAAAAATATAATATAATGATATGGCAAAAGAAATTTTAACAAAAATAAAATTACAAATCCGAGGAGGTCAAGCTAACCCTGCCCCACCAGTTGGTCCGGCTTTAGGTCAGGCTGGTTTAAATATTCAAGAATTTTGTACTAAGTTCAACGACGCTACAAAAAGTAAGATGGGCGAATTAGTACCAACAGAAATAACTGTTTTCAAAGACAGAACTTATACTTTTGTAATGAAAGAACCGCCAGCATCTGAATTAATTAAACAGGCTGCTAAAATAAAAAAAGGTTCTGGTAAGGCTTTACTAGAAAAAGCTGGCAGTTTAACAAAAGCTCAATTAAAAGAAATAGCTGAGAAAAAAATGCCTGATTTAAATGCTCGCGATACTGAAGCAGCTATGAAAATTATTGCTGGTACTGCTCGACAAATGGGCGTGGAAATAAAATAAAATTATTCAAATGTGGGAGGTTAATTTATTAGCCATTATTACCACTTAACTAAAATATATGTCAAAAAGAATGGACGAGCTAAATAAGCTTGTAGAAAAAAACAAATATTACTCACTTGAAGAAACAGTTGAATTAGTCAAAAAAACTTCAAAAACAAAATTTGACGCTAACGTAGAATTACACGTTAAATTAGGAATTGATCCTAAAAAAGGCGAACAGCAAGTAAGATCCTCAGTCACCTTCCCCAAAGGAGTTGGTAAAACTAGAATCATTGCCGCTTTTGTCAGTCCAAATGACGAGAGTAAAGCAAAAGATGCTGGAGCTGATATATTTGGTGGAGAAGAATTAATTAAAAAAATAATTCAAACTAAAAAAACTGATTTTGATGTTGCGATTGCTACTCCAGAAATGATGAAGGTTTTAGCACCAGCCGCTAAAGTTTTAGGTCCACGTGGATTAATGCCTTCACCAAAAAATAACAGCGTTACTCCCAACATTGCAGAAGCGATTGAAGAATTCAAAAAAGGAAAAATCGACTTTAAAAATGATGCTGGTGGAAACATACATTTAGTAATAGGAAAAGTTTCTTTTGAAGATAAGGATTTAATTGATAACCTTAACACCGCTATTGAAGTAATCAAAAAAGCTAAGCCAAATTCTTCTAAAGGAACCTATATTAAAGGTGTGAGCGTATCTTCTGGAATGGGACCTGGTATTAAAGTAACGATCTAAATAAATAGACTAAATATCGCATAATAAAAGAATGGTTAAAACTAACCATTCTTTTATTATTTGACTTTTATTTATTTTGAACTAAGATACAAATAATCAGAAATCGTCGGAAAGGAAAAGAAGCCTATGTCTACAGATAGCGCTGTGACCACGCGCACCAGTGTTGTAACCGAGATTACCCATCCGCGAATCAAGTCAACCTGGACGAGCACTGCTGTTCACATGGAAGATGGTGTTTGTGTCCAATTTCCAGAATCAACAACAGTATTGCAAATAGGAGATGAGGTAGTCCTAACTCCTAAATCGAAGGGGACGGAGAAAGGATATGCTGTGGTATGTTCCAGGGAAGGAACAGAAGTGCTACAGAGATGGACTGAGAAACGGTGGGTGCACTACCTGACTGGCTGAATTGAATCGCGATAAGCGATAAAATGTTATGGTCTTTTTTTGAGCGAGGTTCTTTGGACAGAACCTCGCCTTTTGCTTTATAAGCTATAATTTGCTAAAATATAGAAACAAAAAATTATCCACACTGTGAACTAGCTACGCTGTTCACGGTGCAGGCACCGCACCAGAGTTTTACTCAACGCGGTGCAAGTGTTTATCAAAAGGAGGTATTGATACTCTTTATTTTTTTACTCTAAAAATTAATCTATAATCTATGTCAGAAAAAATTCATAACTCTTCTAATACTAAACGGGAGAACTATTTAAGCTGGGATGAGACTTTCATGCAAATGTGCTTTTTAATTGCCCAACGCTCTAAAGATCCTAACAGCCAAGTCGGAGCTTGTATTGTCGATCAAAATAATGTCATTGTCAGTTTAGGATATAACGGCTTTCCTCGCGGATGCTCTGATGATATTTTACCATGGACAAGAGGTGAAGAAAAAAAATATTCCGAAACTAAATATGCTTATGTAGTACACGCTGAAGCAAATGCTATTTTTAATTCAAATAAAAATGTAACTGGATGCAAACTTTATTCTTATCTGTTCCCTTGCAATGAATGCGCTAAAGTAATTGTTCAAACTGGCATTGCCGAAATAATATACGCAGAAGATTTTTACCATGATAAGGAGGAATGGGTAGCTGCCAGAAAAATATTGGAAACTGCTGGAATAAAATGTCGACAATATAAGCCACAAGAAAATTTAAAGGATATCTTATGTAGTCATGAAAAAAAACAAAAAAATCTTAATACCGTCGACAGTACATTATCTGACGTAGAAAAACAAACGATTCCAACTGAACAAGAGAGAATCGAAAAAAATGAAGAAATAATTAATATTCAAAATAACGCTTCTTCTCAAAAAACAGAAGACAAAGATGACGATGAACCTAGTCAATTTATTTTTGAAAATATTCCTACTAATTAAAAAATATGGCAAATATTTTTATCTACGACGAATTTAATCCAGAGGATACTGCCATGATGCAGGCACTTTATTCTCGTAGCCCACAAAGTGTGGTTGAACATGCTGAAAAAGTAAAAGAGTCTGGGTCAGGCAAGTTTATGGAACGTTTTTATGTTGGTTACGGACATCAAAGTATTGCTGACTGTGGATCAACAACGCTTTTTATTGAACAAATTAGCATCCTAGCTGATAAAGCTATTCAAGACTGGCCTCTCTATTCTGGTCAAGAGACTTCTACTCGTTATGTTGATATGTCAAAACAAACAATTATTGATCCGCTTAATACGCCAGAATCAAGAGCAATACTGACTAATTGGATGAAATTTTATTTAAACAGCATGCCGAAGGTTGAAGAGTATATTAAACAAAAATATCCACGACAAGAAGGTGAAAAAGAAACAGTTTACGAAAAAGCAGTTAAGGCACGCGCTTTTGATAGCCTACGTGGTTTCTTACCGGCTGGAATTACCACTCAGTTGAGCTGGCATACAAATCTAAGACAGGCTTGGGATAAGTTATCTCTTTTAAGACATCATCCCCTACCGGAAGTAAAAAATGTCGCAGAAAAAATGCATTCTTTATTAAAAGAAAAATATCCTTCTAGTTTTAGTCATCCACTTGAATCCGATCAAGAAGAATATCGCAAAAAAATTAATAATGAATTCAATTACTACAAGCCGAGTTATGTCACTACTCCTTTTTCTTACTACACGACTATTACTGCTGAGCAATTAGATCAGTACCGATCTCTTTTACAATCTCGACCGCCAAAAACTGGTTTACCTCATTTTCTATCAGAACTTGGAGTTATTACTTTTAACTTTTTGCTAGATTATGGCTCTTTCCGTGACATTCAAAGACATCGAAATGGAGTTTGTCGTATGCCACTCTTAACGACTGAATTTGGCTTTAATATCTGGTATTTGGAGCAATTACCCTATGACTTGCAACAAGAGGCGGAGCGTCTAATTTCTGAGCAAAAACGAGCTATTGCTGGACTTGACACTAGCCCAGAAATAAAACAATATTATACTGCCTTGGGATTTAATGTTGCCTGTAAGACGACCTACGCTCTACCAGCAGCAATCTATGTTACAGAATTACGTTCTGGAAAAGGCGTGCATCCTTCTCTAAGAAAAATTGCTCATCAAATGCATTATGCTATAATGGAAATATATCCAGACATGAAAATGTTAACTGATTTAGATATGGATGATTGGGATGTTAGGCGAGGGATGATGGATATAACGCAAAAAAATTAAAATTACTATATGGACAAAATAATTATTGGTTTAGTTGGTGAAATAGCTAGTGGTAAAGATACTTTAGTGGAACATCTAAAAAATAAGCATCAAATTACTACTCATAAATTTTCCGCTTCTTTGCGTGATATTTTAGATAGATTGTATCTTGATATTAACCGAGAAAATATGCAAAAATTATCACAGGTTTTGCGAGAAAATTTTAGCCAAAATTTATTATCAGAAGTAATTGCTGGAGATGTAAAAAAAGATGATAATAAAATTATTATTGTAAATGGAATACGCCGTTTAACTGATATCGAATATCTAGAAGAATTACCTGAGTTTGTTTTGATCTATATCACAGCAGATTTAGAAAAACGTCACTCTAGAATAGCTGAACGCGGAGAAAATGAAGATGATAAAAATAAAACTCTAGAACAATTTAAGATTGATAATGAAGCAGAACCTGAACAACAAATCTCTAAGGTAGCTGAAACAGCTGATCACAAAATAGATAACAACGGATCTTTTGACGAATTGCATCAACAAATGGATGACATACTAAATAAATTACAAAAATAATAATTACGTATTTAATAAAAGGAGGATGCCGTAAAGGCATGCTTTTTTTTCTAAAATGAATAATAAAAACAGAGGCAAATTAATCGTAATCTATGGGATCAATAACTTGGGTAAAAGCACCCAAGCTAAAATGTTGACTGAAAGATTAAATAAACAAGGTGTACAAACTGAATATTTAAAATATCCTATTTATGATTTAGCGCCTTCTGGCCCAACTTTAAATAATTATTTGCGCGGTGGTAATTTTTTTAAACTTTCTCCACGAGAAGCGCAAACTATTTATACTTTAAATCGTACTCAGTATCAACCAGAATTAGAAAATAAACTAGAGCAAGGTATAACTATAATTGCCGAAGATTATACTGGAACTGGATTAGCTTGGGGAATCGGAGCTGGTGTTGAAGAACAATATTTAAAATATATTAACAAACATCTTCTAGCTGAAGATTTGGTTATTTTATTAGATGGGCAACGTTTTAAAGATGCAATGGAAAAAAATCATATTCATGAAGAAAATGATAAATTAATTAATAAAGTGCGTTTAACTCATTTAAAATTAGCTGGAGAAAAAGGATGGGAAATTATTAATGCTAATCAATCAATTGAAACAATTCATAAATCAATTTGGAAAAAAGTTAAAAAAATAATTAATATAAATAAAAGCAGTGATTTAACAGAGTTAATAAAAAGCCATTATGACGATACTAATACTGGAAATGAAAAAACAGAAATAGCTGAAATAAGCGTTATCAATCCAGTAGTGTCTGATATTATAAATCAATCAAGAAATCCTCGAATAATTAAAAAAATTGAAACTCAATTTAATCTTACAAAAAAGAATATCTCACCTAGCCAACTAAATAACCAAGATCAAATAAAATTTACTTTGTATGCGGATGATTATTATACGATTTATGAAAATGAACGCGTGCTTATACGCACTGGCTTAAAAACTAATATTCCTAAGCATCATGCTGGATTTATCTATGATAATAATAGAATTGCATCCGCTGGTCTGAAAATTATGAGTAAAATTATTAATGCTGGTTATTGTGGAGAGATAAAAATATTAGTGATGAATTTATCTGATGATATTTGCCATATAAAAAAAGGGCAAGCAATTGCCCAACTCATTATACAAAAAATAAGAACGCCAGACTTAGGGTAAGTCTGGCGCGCCAAACTCTTGTTTTTTTGCCTATTTTTGATAAACTACACTTAATACTAAATGAATTATATATGAGTTATGATGTCATAATTGGCCTTGAAATCCACGTACAATTAAATACTAAAAGCAAAATGTTCTGCCGATGTGCTAATTTGAACGAGGATGTTAATAAAGAGCCAAACTCTACAGTTTGTCCAATTTGTTTAGGTCATCCTGGAACTTTGCCGGTTGCAAATAAACAAGCGATTGAATGGACGATTTTAACCGGCCTAGCTTTAAATTGCCAAGTTAATGATTACTCTAAATTTGACCGTAAGCATTATTTTTATCCTGATCTACCAAAAGCATATCAGATATCTCAATATGATTTGCCTTTAGTTTATGATGGCTTTTTAAAAATTGATGATCATAAAATAAGTATTACTAGAATTCATCTGGAAGAAGACGCAGGTAAGCTTACCCACCCGAAAGGAAAAAATTATTCTTTAGCTGATTACAATCGAGCTTCTTCTCCGTTAATGGAGCTAGTAACAGAACCAGTGATTAAAACCGCGGCTGAAGCAAAAAAGTTCTCTCAAGTATATCAGCAAATTTTAAGATATTTAGAAGTATCAGTTGCTGATATTGAAAAAGGACAAATGCGTTGTGAAGCAAATATTAGTTTGCAAGAAAAAGGAAAATGGAAATATGAAGGCGAATGTAAAATTGAAGCAGTTAAAGATTATGAATTAAATCCAAAAGTTGAAGTTAAAAATATTGGCTCATTTAAAGCGCTGGAAAAAGCAATTGAATATGAAATAAAGAGGCAGACTGAAGCGTTAGATAACAAAGAAAAGCTAATTCAGGAAACTCGCGGTTGGGATGAGAGTAAACAAGCAACAGTTAGCCAGCGATCTAAGGAAGAAGCAAAAGACTATCGCTACTTCCCTGATCCGGATATTTCGCCGATTAATGTTGGTGCTAAATGGCTTAAAAAAATACAGGCCGATATGCCAGAATTACCACAAGCTAAAATTGAACGATTTAAATCACAATATGGTTTTTCTGATTATGATGCAAAAATTTTAACTAATGATAAAAACATAGCTGATTATGTTGAACAAGTAATTTCTGAATTGCGTGCTTGGGTAGAAACTAATGGTCATAATTGGGAAACAGCGCATACGAAACTGGCTAAACTCACAGGTAATTGGATTGGTAATGAACTTTTTAGTCATCTTAATGGTGATAATCCTCTAACAAAAAAATATTCGCGATTAATTACCACTATTAAAGCAGTGCAAATTACGCCAGAAAATTTTGCTGAACTAATTTCTTTAATTTATGAAAATAAAGTTAATTCTTCTGCTGCTCAAATTATTTTAGCCGAAATGTTTAAAACAAAAGGCGATCCTTCAGATATTATGCGCGACCAAGGTTTGGAGCAGATGGATGATGATGATGAATTAGAAAATATTATTAAAAATATTATAGCTAAAAACGAGAAAGCAGTTGAAGAATATAAAGCTGGTAAAGAAAATGCAGTTCAATTTTTAGTCGGGCAAGTAATGAAAGAAAGTAAGGGCAAGGCTAATCCGAAGACGGCGAGAGAATTATTATTAAAAAATATTAAATAATAATTATAAAAAATTTAACATAATAAAAGCCCTATCTAAATTAGGGCTTTTATAACCAAAAAATATGATTCTCTCTGACATTACAATTAAATCTTTACTAGCTAATAACGTAATAGAGGTAAAACCAATTACTAAAGAATCAATCCAACCCGCTTCAATTGATTGCCGACTAGGTAATCAATTTTTAACTATAGAGGATAATCAAATGGAGGCGATAACGCTAGATACGGAAATTAAATATCGTGAAATTGAAGCTGAGACCATCACAATTCCACCACACTCTTTTATGCTAGCAACTACGCTTGAATACATAAAATTACCAGCCAACATTTCCGCTTTTGTAGAAGGTAGAAGTTCAATTGGGCGCATAGGACTTTTTATTGAAAACGCCGGCTGGATTGATGCTGGTTTTGAGGGAAAAATTACTCTAGAATTATATAATGCTAATTCCCTACCAATAAAATTACAGGCTGGCCGTAGAATTTGCCAAATTGTTTTTTGTACGATGGATCGACCAGCGCAAATTCCTTATAGAGGTAAATATCAAGGTCAAGATAAAGCGGTAGGCAGTAGAATTTTTAAAGACAAAGAAATTAATAATCACTTATCCACATAATTATTAATTTTTATGCTATTATTAGCTAAAAAATAATATTTGACATACGTTCTATAAAGGCATAAAATAAGGGACAGAATATGAACCAACAAAAATACCAAACAAAAATTAATAGAAAGCACAAATTTTACGATATTGACCCTGTGTCAAGATAGCCCTCCTATTTCCTAGGAGGGCTATTTTTTTACCTAACCTCTTCCCTACCGTTTAGTATCTAATAAATAATTAGCTATTAACCAGTATGGAGGAGAATCCGCTCTTTCAAAACTGAAATCTGAATGAAAATTCGGAAATATGCTAATAGGGTTGAAAAAACTCAGAAAGAAAAGGTGACATCATGACGGGAACTGCAATGAACCCAGGGTTAGGACTGTTTAAAGGAATTGAACTTCCGGATGACCTGAAACATGTAATCGGGATAGAGGATCTAACCCGGCGTCAAACTCAGTTGATAGTTGAGGGCGCAGCCGAAGTAGCTCGTCGCGTCCGCGGTGGTTATGAATGGTGGGATGATCCTAGCCGAGAACAAAACAAAGTAACGACCCTCTCGGCTGAAGGCAGCACAAGAACGGTCGGTTCTTTTGACCGCGCTGGAGAAATGCTTCGCTGGAATCATCGAGTCGTTTCACTTGGTGACACTTCAATGGCGAAAAAACGAGAAACTTGGATTCATAGCGCACGCACGTGGGCAACTCAAGGCGCAACCGTTCTTGCCATGAGAACAACTGCTGAAGGTCCGCAAAAATTGATAGCTGAAAACTTTGACCGCTTAGGCATAAAAACATCCATTATCAACATGGGTGATGGCTGGGCTCGGCATCCAACTCAAGCTCTCCTGGACTTAGCGACGATCTTATCAAAATTGGATCGCATTGATGGTATTAAGATCGGTTTTCTTGGTGATGCGCTACGAGGGCGAACAATTCATTCGCTACTTGATGCGTTAAGTCTGAGAGACGATATTTCGGTCGTATGCGTCTCACCCGAAAATCTGAAGCCGCCCAAGCATTATCAACGAATGTTCAAGTCTTTTGAAGTTACAGAGGATTTGCAAGCGTTGGCTGATTGCGATGTGGTTTATGTTCTACGTACCCAGCAGGAACGCCCATTGGAAAGTGGTGAGCCGATAGATCAAGGTTATCAAAAATTCCGTATTACTGCGGAAGTTTTGCGTACGCTCAAACCGAACGTTATCATTTTACATGCTCAACCAGTCGATGGTGTGGAGCTGGAAATTGATTACGAGATAGAAGATGATCCGCGGGTTGTCATGTGGGAGCAGAACGAGAGCGGTATTTACACGCGAATGTGCCTGCTTGAAATGTGTCGACGCAACCGAGGATTGATGAATTATCACAAGCCTGTATGGACAACTCAAGTTGAGGTGATTGAAAACATCTCAGCCTCAGAAGCGGCTGCGAGGCAAGCCAGTAAAGATACAGATCGATTTCAAAAACTCGAAGATTCAGGAGCTGTTGTGGACCATCTTCCTCCTAACACCGGTCATTTAGTTGTTGAGATGCTACGGGAATTTGGAGAGATAGATCCGAATATGAAAATTGATGTCTCTGATAACCTATCCTCCCGCACAGTTCCTGGCAAACTAAAGGCAAAAGTTATCTTACGTAAGCATCAACTCTCCAAACAAGCAATGGGATTGGTTGCTGGACTTTGTCCGTCAGTGACTATTAGCATGATTCAAGATGGAACATTCCAAAAGATGAGAGTCACTCAAACTCCGCGCACTATTGTGGGGATTGGAAAATGCCCGCACAACAAGAGTTGCGTTACAGTAGTGATAGACTCTCAATCTGGACGAATTAAAGAGCCCGGTATCAAATCAAGATTCACCTTGACGGAAGAGGAAGGCGGAGAAACAATGGCAATGTGTGAATATTGTCGACGAGAATCTCCGTTGTCCAAAATTATTGGTTAAAAGACATAACCAAAAACGCAAAAGGCGGGACTCACAACGAGCTCCCGCCATTTTTCTTTTAAAAAATATTTAACCAACCAACCATCCCTTCACTGCTGTATTTCCTTCTCCGTATTTATCAATCCAAATAATTTTCCGTCCTTGCCTTTCCCATCTTCGATACCAACTCATTTGTCGTTTAGCAAATTGGTGGCTGGCTATTTTTAATTTTTCTATCATTTCATTTTTATCTAATTTGCCACAAAGATACTGGCTGACAAATTTATATTCTAAACCAAAACTTTCTAAGCGTTTCCAACTAACGCCTTGTTTATGTAAATGCTCTATTTCTTTTATCATGCCTTCTTTCTCAATGCGCTCAACTAACCGTTTATCAATTCGTTTATTTATAATCTCCCGTGGAAATTCTACTCCTAAAACTAAACTGTCATATTCACTTCCCTGTTTGGTTAATAATTTTTTAACAGGCATGCCTGTTTGTTTAACCATTTCAATATAGCGTATTAAATATCTCTTATTAAAAACTGCATCAAAATCAGGGTCTAATTTTTTTAGCTTCTTTTGTAATTTTTCAACTGATATATCTTCAAGCTTTTTACGTAATTCCTTATCTGGCTTGACTCCGCTTAGATCGTATCCATCAACTATCGCTTGCGCGTATAATCCAGTCCCACCAGCTAAAATTGGCAGTTTACCGCGCTTCTGAACATCTTTAATGGCTTTATTAGCTAATTTAATATATTTAGCTAAATTAAACTCTGTATTGGGTTTCACAACATCAAGAAGATGGTGCTTAATATTGCCGTATTCATCTAAATCCTTGCCAGTGCCTATATCCATCCCCTTATACACTTGTCGGCTGTCTGCGCTGATAATTTCGCCATTATAGCGCATAGCTAATTTAACTGCCAATGTGGTTTTGCCAGTTCCGGTTGCTCCGATAATTACTAATAATTTATTATGATTATTTTTCATATTTGATTAAATTAACATAAAACATTAAAAAATTCAAGCAAAAAGCCCCGCTGATAACGGGGCTTTAATTTTGTTATTTTAAAACAGATATTTATTTCAATTCAATATATTCTCCGGAAACAAACCCAGTATGTCCTTCACTGTCAATTTTAATTTTGTACCAATTATCACTAACTTTTTCTATCCATTCATACTCATCCTCACTACTTATTTTCTTAATAATATCGCCAGTCTCTACGTTCGGTTCAGTTCTGACATTAAGCCAACCTAAGTCAGACTTAACTATCAACATTTGTTTTGGCTTTGCTGGAGTTGGTTTAGTGGAATCAGTATTGTCTGTTGTGTCTTCTTCGTCCACTGCTGAATCACTATCTTGATCGTTATCTTCAGAAGTGTCTGAACTGTCTTCATCTTGAACAGAAATTTTTGTCTCATTATCATCGACAGCATCATCTTTAAATATCCAAGGATAAATTCCAACAATAACAATTAAAGCGCTCACTAATAAAAAAGCGGCGGTCTTGATTAATTTATTTAAAAATTGGCTTTCTAAAATAGATGGTTTTGGCTTTCTAAAACCATGGAAGTCATTCAGCTCTTTTATTTCTGATTCAGCCTCAGCTAATAATTCTTTTAGTTCTGTAATTTCTCTATCTTTCTTTTTTAGTTGCTCCTTAATTCTTGTGGTATCGCTTGGCATATATTTGAAAGTTAAAACAATTAATTATAATTATTATATCATAAATGCAATCCACAACAAAATTATTCTTTATTTTCTATCTTATTCTTAACTTCATTGATAAATTCTTCTTTTCCAATCTCTCTAGTTTTTTCATTTCCTCGATCACGTATCTGTAATTTTTCACTGGCCATTTCCCTATCTCCAATAACTAACATGTACGGCACTTTTTCACCGATAGCTTTGCGAATTTTATTGCCAACTGTTTCATTGGAAATATCAACCTCCACTCTAATGTCTTCTCCTTTAAATTCATCTGCTAATTTTTCACAATGCTCAATATGCTTTTCGCTGACAGCAACTAACTTAACTTGTACGGGTGACAACCAAATTGGAAACGCGCCACCATAATGTTCAATCAAAATTCCCATAAATCTTTCTGGGGAACCAACAATAGCTCGGTGAATCATTATTGGATTTTTCTCTGATCCATCTTTATCAGTATAAGTTAAATCAAATCTATTTGGCATATTTAAATCTAATTGGATAGTTGAAATCTGCCACTCTCGTCCTAGAGCATCAGTCGCTACAATATCCATTTTCGGACCATAGAAAGCTGCTTCACCTTCAGCTGTTTCGTATTTAATTTTATTTTCTTTTAATAATTTTTCTAATAGCTTCTGTGATTTATCCCAAATTTTCTTATCACCTAAATATTTATCTGTAGCTATTTCATCCCAAAAAGATAAACGAACATAATAGTCTAGCCCATAAACTTTCAGAGCAGTCTTAATAACATCTAATACATTTTTAAATTCTTCCTCAATTTGGTCTTCACGACAAAAGCAATGTCCGTCATCTTGAGAAAAACAACGTAATCTTGTTAGCCCAGATAATTCGCCTGGTTTTTCATCGCGAAAAAGATTAGCAAAATCAGCATAACGAATTGGCAAATCGCGATAGCTCCTTTTCTTAGAAGCATAAATTTGGGTATGTTGCGGACAATTCATTGGCTTTAAAAAATAATCTTCATCACTATAATTTGAGCCAGCAGTCATCATATCGTCTTTAAACTTATCATAATGGCCAGACTTTTTAAAAAGTTCTGCTTTATTAATTTGCGGTGTGTGAACTTCTTGATAACCGATGCCTTGCTGTAATTCGTTAGAAAATTTAATAATCTCTCTTCTAATAATTGTTCCCTTTGGAGTATAAAGTGGCATTCCCTGCCCAACCATTTCAGAAAAGGTAAATAAATCTAATTCTTTGCCTAATTTTCGGTGGTCTCTTTTTTCGGCCTCAACCATCATCTCTAAATATTTATTAAGTTCTTTTTTATCATTAAAAGCTACGCCGTAAATTCGTTGAATCATTTTATTTTTTTCATCACCCTTCCAATAAGCGCCAGCAACTTTAGTTAATTTAAAAGCATCAGCTGAAATTTCTCCAGTTGATTTAAGATGCGGACCTTTGCACATATTAATAAAATCACCTTGCTCATAAAATGATATTTTAGATTCACCGTCTTTTTTTAAATCCTCTGCAAGTTCAGCCGTATAGTTATAATTTTTGCCTTGCAAAAACTTTATACCTTCGTCAATGTTCATTTCTTTCTTTTTGATTTCCAAATCTTCTTTGATAATCTTCTTCATTTCTGCTTCAATCTTTTTTAAATCATCTTCAGTAACCTGATGTTTAGCGTCAAAATCATGATAAAAACCATTATCAACTGCTGGACCAACACCTGGAATCGCCTGATATAAATTTTCTAACGCTTGCATCATAATATGCGCTAGGCTATGTCGCATAGCTTCTAAATTGTTTTCTGTTTTTTTCATATTATTAATTATTAATTATTAAAAAATCCTCATCCTAATACAACAAAAAAATTTGCTATACTAGGACGAGGATTTTACTCGCGGTTCCACCTAGTTTTCCCGAGTGCTCGGGACACTTAATTGGATAAAGCTTAGTCCCGAGTGCTCGGGATGCTACGTAGCAAGGCTACGCAACAGTACGTTTGGTAAACGCATCAATCACTTATTTATATATATAATAATAACACTTACAAAAAAATTAGACAACTAATTTACTACAGCCTACTCACTACTTACTAATATACTACTTAGCTATTTCAATCTTTACGTGATCTACTAAAGACGGAACTTTAGTAATCCAATTAGGAGTAAATTTAATTTCATAGCCAGCTACCTCACGCAAACTAGATAAATAATCATCTAATTGCTCGCGGGTTAAACCAACCAATCGGTCAGCTTTAATTATTTCAGTTCCTTCTTGTAATATCATCTGAGCAGCTACGTCAACTTTTAAATCGGCTATACCTTTATCAAGATTATATTTTTCAATATTATATTCAAAATTATTTTCGTCAAAACTTTCTAGTTGTTTATCGTCAGGTAATGTTTCAACTACTTTTAAACGCGCTAAATTTGCAATATCTTCGGTGCTGAAGGCAACCACGGCTGCTTCACCTGTGGCGGACATTTTAAATTTTTCAACTTGATCGCCTTCCTTAGCTTCGGTGGTATATTTTATATTATCATCGCTTACTTTAAAGACTACATTGTCATATCCTTCGTATTCTCGTGAGCTGGTGATTTGTTCTAATTTTTCATTTAACGCTTGTTTTAATTTGTCCTGCGCTTGTTTGATATCACTACCAGAAATTTTACTATCACCTTTTTCTTGATATTGAAATTTTTCAGAACTTTCGGCATAGATGGATTCTTGTCTGATTGGATTTAATCCTGGGATAGTAAATTTAACCGGATCAATCGCCATTTCTAAAGTTGGCTCATCGGCATATACTTCAACATTTTCCACTTTACCGCCAGCTGGAACATTGATACCGCTTTTCAAACGAAATAATTTATTATCGGGTGAAAGCAAGCGGGTTGTTTTTATTAATGGTTGTTTTGATTTACTAGTATTATAAACAGTAACTTTACCAACAACTTCAATATCTTTCACGTCTTTGCCAGTAGTAGTAAATTCTTGTTCTGATTCTACCTGCACTTGTCTAACTAAACCCTTAGCTACAACGCCAGTTAATTCTTCTTGGCTAATTGTATCTTTCACAGTAGCCATAAAACTAGTAGCGGTTCTTTCTTTGTTTGGAATAATAATAATTTTTACACTAACAATAGAAAAATAAACTACTACTGAAACTAATAATAGAGTTAAAACTACAAAAGTTATTGCGATTTTTTTATAAATACTGATTGGGTTTGCTTGTTTTGACATATTTTTACCTTGTCCACCAAAGCGTTCGCTAAGGTTTATTTTTTTATTTTTTATTTTAGCAGTTTTTTTCTTCATTGTTGGTCGCCCCCATTCGTCCAATTTCATTACTTTTTTTAAATTTTTCTCCTTATCTTTTGTATTTTTTGGCATAAAAACATATTATATCTATATTGCTTTTTCATCTTAGCAAACTTAACAATATTTGTTAATGGGTTGACAAGATGATAAAAATATTACTTTACACATTCTTCACCAATTAAATTTTTTAACTTTTTTTCCATCTCCTCATTCTTTTTAACCATAAATTTTGTTTCAATTACCTGTAATCCACTTTTATCTGGGATGTAAAATAATACTTTACTCCCCCCTTTATAACTTACTAAAATTTCTTTTAATTTATTTAAAATTTCCTGATTATTTATATCTTTTATTTTTAATTTCAAAAAAGAATTAATTGGGGGCTGGGAGGGTTGTTTTAAATTAGCGGAAGGATTTGATAGATTAGATCCATTATTAAATTCTTTGCTTTTGTTCATTTTTAAAAATCGAGTAGCTATTTTTTTAATTTTGGCTGGTTCTAATTTTTCTACCTTATCACACAAAACTTTTAATTCACTATCTTTGTTAGATAATTTACCGCGACATATAATGCCATTACCTTCCTGCCACATTTCTTCTGTTTCTTTTAACAGTCGGGGAAATATTAATAATTCAATATTAGTTAATCGATCTTCAATTTTAACAAATAACATGTTCTCGCCGTTCTTAGTAATTATTTTTTTAATTGTTGAAATTATACCAGCGACATTAACAGGATCTCCAACCAAAGAAGTATTAAGATTATTTAATTTTACAATACTGTTGCCGAGTGGTTTTTCATATTCATTAAAAGGATGATCCGAAATATATAAACCTAATAATTCTTTTTCCCAAATTAAAATTTCCCGCTTATCAGCTGGCGCAGCGTCATCTAGTGTAATAGTAGTTTGGATTGCAAGCTCTGGTACTGCAGAAAATAAACTATCTTGTCCGCTATTTTTAGCATTAGTTAAATTTCGACTATACTCCAACATCTTATCCATGTTGGCTAATAATTTTCCTCGTTCTGCTAATTTATCAAAGGCGCCAACTTTAGCTAGACTTTCCATTGATTTTTTATTTAAGTCTTTATCTTGTATTCGCTGTAAAAAATCAGCCATGTCTTTATACGGGCTATTATCTTTTCGTTCTTTAATAATAACTTCAGTTATATGAGCGCCTACATTTTTAATCGCTCGTAATCCAAAACGGATAGTTTTAGAAATATTATCAGTAACAATCTCATTAGTTGAAGTTCCACTAGTTACAACCGTAAAATCAGCAAATGATTCATTAATATCAGGTGGAAGCACTTCTATTCCCATTCCACGACATTCATCAATCATAATCGGCACTCGGTCAATGTCTTCTTGATCAGCTGCCATTAAAGCTGCCATAAATTCAGTTGGATAATTTGCTTTTAAATAAGCAGTTTGATAACCAACTAAGGCATAACAAGCTGCATGACTACGGTTAAATCCATAGCCAGCAAACGGCTCAATGAAGGCAAAAATTTCTCTGGCTAGGTCAGCGTCAATTTGATTCTTAACACAACCATCAACAAACTTTTCTTTCTGTTCACCCAATAATTTAATAATTTTTTTACCAACTGCTTTACGTAAAACATCAGCTTGTCCCATAGTAAAGCCAGCTAAATCTCGAGCCATCTGCATAACCTGCTCCTGATAAATAGCAACTCCGTATGTTTTCTTTAAAATTGGCTCTAATTTAGGATGTAAATATCTTGGCTGTTTCGTACCATGCTTACCAGCGATGTAATCAGGTATCCATTCCATTGGTCCTGGTCGGTATAAAGCCACCATAGCGATAATATCTTCAAAATCAGTTGGTTTTAATTCACGTAAATACCTTTTCATACCGCTTGATTCCAATTGAAACACACCAGTAGTATCTGCTTTTTGGAAAAGTGAAAAAGTTTTCTGATCATCTAACGGTATTTTTTCAATATCTATCTCCACCCCGCGAGTATTTTTTATTATTTTCAAAGCTGACCCAATAATGGTTAGATTTTTCAATCCAAGAAAATCCATCTTTAGTAATCCTAAACTTTCAACCGGATATAATGAATATTGAGACACAATAAAACCTTCCTCAGAAGATGACACATACTGAACCGGCGCATATTCAGACACTGGATTTTTTGTAATTAAAACTCCACAAGCATGGACGGAAGCATGACGGATGACATTTTCAGTTTTGCGAGCATTACTAATAATTTCTTTAACACCATCTTCTTTAGCATATAATGCTTTTAAATCAGGTAACTTTAAGGCATCGTCAATACTGGTGAACATAGGAATCGCTTTAGCAATTTGGTCGCAATAATCATAGGGGTAATCCAGCACCCGACCAACATCGCGAACTGCTGCTCGCGCCGCCATCGTAGAAAAAGTTATAATCTGCGCTACATGGTCCTTACCATATTTTTCTTCTACATAATGAATAACTTCATCTCGTCGCACATCAGCAAAATCCAAATCAATATCAGGCATTGAAACACGTTCTGGATTTAAAAATCTTTCAAACAACAAATCATACTTTAACGGATCTAAATTAGTAATACCTAATAGATAAGAAACGAAAGATCCCGCCGCGCTACCACGCCCTGGACCAACAATAATTTTATTATCCTTAGCCCAATTAACAAAATCTTGCACAATTAAAAAATATGAAGCAAACCCCATTTTATTAATAACTGATAATTCATAGTCCATTCTATCTTTAACTTCCTGTTCCATTTCATCATATTTTTTCCCATAACGCTTTTCCATTCCCTCTTTACATAATTTTTCTAAATATTTTTTATCATCATAGCCGGTCGGCACCTCAAATAAAGGCAAGTGATATTTACCCATTTCAATTTCAACATTACACATGGCAGCAATCTTATTTGTGTTTTCAATCGCTTCCGGAACGTCTTTAAATTCATCCATCATTTGTCTCATTGGCTTAACAGAAAAATCTTCACCCAACATGCTCATTCGACCTGTTTCTTTTTTCTTTCTCTTTGTCTGTAAGCAAAGTAAAACATCATGCGATTCGTCATCTTCTTTATTCAAATAATGCGCGTCATTAGTCGCAGTTAAAGGCACGTTAAACTCTTTCCCTAACTTTATTAAAGCCTGATTTACATAATCCTGTTTAGCGATGGATGGATTATGTTGTAATTCCAAATAAAAATTATCTGGTCCAAATAATTCTTTATAATATAATATTTTTTTTCTAGCTGCCTCTTCCTGTCCAGATAAAAGCAAAACTGGAATTTCGCCCTGAATACAAGCTGACATTGCTATTAGTCCTTCGTGATATTCTTCTAATAACTCATCATCAACGCGAGGCTTATAATAAAAACCCTCTAGCTGGGCCCTACTTACTAATTTAATTAAATTTTGATAACCAGTGTTATTTTTTGCCAATAAAATTAAATGATATTTTTTTTCATCTGCCTTGGCGCGTTTATTTTTTCGTCCATTTGGCGCAACATAAACTTCACAGCCAATAATTGGTTTGATGTCTGCTTTTTTACATTCTTGATAAAAATCAATCGCTCCATACATTACGCCATGGTCAGTAATGGCAACTGCATCACCACCATCTTCTTTTATTTTTGCTACCAAATCTTTTGGCTTGATCAAGCCGTCAAGAAGTGAGTAATGAGTATGAATATGTAGATGAGTGAACTTCATGGCAATTTTCAATTTCTAATTTTCAATTTCTAAACAATTTTCAATGATTTAATGAACTAATTTTTAAATATGACGTTATGTTTGAAAATTAATAAATTTAATCATTGTTTGAAAATTGAAAATTGAAAATTTTTTATAATATATAAAAGACGAGGGATAATTTTACAATCCTTCGCCTCCTTTGAAAAATAATTTTTAATATATATATTATATCCCAGACAGGAGCTATTGGCAAATAAAAAAACCGCCCAGAATATTGAGCGATTTTAATTTATTGATATTATTTTTTCTTCTTGCCCTTCTTTTTATCTTCCTTACAACTAAACCCACTATCTTTAGCAACTTCCACTACTTTCTTAATTCCTTCACCCAAGACAGACATATAAGCGGCGCTATGTTCTATTTTTTCCTTAGTAGATTTTATAACGTCATGAATGCTTTCAAAAATCTGCTCTACTCGTTTAACAGATTTGGAAGCCGCCCTAATTATCATCACCATATAGAAAATTCCCCAGCAGGCAAATAAAGTAAATAATCCGACGCTGCCGGCGATTGTTATCCATAAAATGTCTTTTGAAGTCTCTAGCATAATATTTAAATTAAAATTATTCTAATTCCATTTTAATTCCACCGATAAATTTAATCCTAACACATAAATTATAAAGCCAAGCAAAAATCCAGCCAGAAATATAACCAATTACTGCTGCTGCTACCGCGCTAATTAGGCCGATCAAAATGCCATATAAAATATTAAATAAAATTACAAAAAGAATTGCTCCAATACCATTGCCCCCTTCTATTACTCTATTAGTAATATTAACAGCGGCAATTCCTAAGCCAGTTAAAAAAGCGCTTAACGCTAAAAAAAATCCGTATACATTGGCGACTGATTTTGAATCTAATTTTTTTATAGTCTGCATATTTCCTCCTCTTGAGTATTTAAAAATTTCTTAATTGAGCTTTGAATTTTTTTTCTAATGTTTTAACAACTTTTTTTTGCACTTTGTCGACTTCTTTACCAGTTAAAGTTTTTTTCGAGTCTTCAAAAATAATATGCATTGCTAAACTCTTTTTTCCTGTGCCTAATTTATCGCCTCGATAAAGGTCAAATAAATCAACCGCTTTAATTAGTTTGTTCACAGTTAATATCTCTTCTCTAATATCATTATACAATACTTTTTCATCTACCACAAAAGCCATGTCTCTCTCTAAGGATGGAAATTTATTTTTAGGCTGATATTTTTTAATTCCAGATTCTTGATTGGTGGTTAATAATTCATCTATATTTAATTCACAAAAAACAAGATTAGTTTTTATTCCAATATTGCCAGCTGTCCCCTTATTAAATTCGGTAATTTCAAATGGAATATTTATTCTTAATTCATTAAATAAATATTCAATTATTCCTTTAAGTTTATAATAATTATTTTTTTCGTTACTGGCGTATATCATCCCCAATTTTTTTGGCTGAGCAGGAAGTTTTTCTTTATTTAATCCTGTTTTAGATAATTCTCCATTTTCATTTAAAAATATAGTGCCTATTTCAAAAATTTTTACTTCATTGTAATTTCTTTGGTTTGCTATTACATTTTGTAATAGGTTTGGAATTAAACTTTGTCTTAATAAAGTACAGTCAGACGTTAGCGGGTTAGCAATTTTAATATGTTCTGTATAATTAATCTTTAATTTTTCTAATTGCGTCTCATTAACAAAAGGATAATTATAAGTTTCGCTCATGCCGGCAGTTGCCAAAATATCTTTTATTCTATTAACAAAATTAAGTTCAATATTAATTTTTGGTGTTTCCATATCAATCTTTGGCATTACTTCGGCAATTTTCTTATATCCATAAACGCGAGCGATTTCCTCAACCAAATCTTCAGGAATGGAAATATCTTTAGTTGCTCGCCAACTCGGAATTTCAACATTTAATATTTTATCACCGCTAGTCTTGAAACCTAAATTATTTAAAATTTTAGTTACTTCTGTTTTACTAATTTTAACTCCAATCTTTTGTTGCAGCCACTCTATATCTAATTTAATCGGGCCTTGTTCAAGTTTAAAATTATTTTCATCAATCAAACCATTAACTTCCGCTTGGGGGCAAGACTCTTTAATCAAGTCTATAATTCTATTAACTGCTAATTCACATAGATTTGGATCTAGCGATTTTTCATATCTCTGAGAGGCATCAGTACGCAATCCTAATTTCTGAGAAGTCTGACGAACTGAGACTGGATTAAAATTAGCTGATTCTAAAATTATACTGCTAGTATTTTTATCTATTTCTGAATTTCCTCCACCCATTATGCCGGCGATAGCTATTGGTTGCTTACCATCTGTGATTAATAACATTTCGTCATCTAACTTGCGTTCTTGTTCGTCTAAAGTTATTAATTTTTCTCCTGCTTTAGCCAAACGCACTCCAATTTTATCTCCTAATTTTTTAGCATCAAAAGCGTGTGTTGGTTGGCCTAACTCTAACATTACATAATTGGTAATATCAATAATATTATTAATTGGTCGCATACCGCAAGTAGTTAATCTTTTTTGGATTAATTCTGTTGATGGTTTTATTTCAATTCCTTCAATCGCAACAGCCATATATCGTGGACATAGTTTTACATCTTCAACTTTCACATTAATTTCATGACCGCCTGCTTTAACTTTATCAGTGTTTATCTGTTTTAAATCCGTGTCCATTAGTGTAGCGAGCTCGCGAGCGATTCCGTAGTGCCCCCACAAGTCAGGTCGATGTGTCATTGATTTATTATCTATGTCGTAGACTACATCATCTGACTTTAATGTTTTGCTTAAATCATCACCCACTTGATAGCCGCCTTTTAAATCAACCACTTCTCTATCGTCATCAGCGGGAAATAAATTTTCTAAACCAATTTCTGAAGCAGCGCAGATCATACCCGCTGATTCTTCTCCTCTAATTTTTACTGGTTCTAGTTCTACTAATTCACCTTCGCCGTGCCATTTCACCTTTGCTCCGACTTTTGCAAGCGCTACTAACATGCCTTCGTATAAATTTATACCACCACAAACAACTTGATATTCTTTCTGGCCGTCACTGACAACAGCCAAGCGCAGCTTATCAGCGTTAGGGTGTTCTTTTAATTTAATTATTTTACCAACTATAATATTTTCTAGATTATCACCTGATTTTAAAATTCCTTCCACCTCTACTGTATGCAACGTTAAAATCTCTCCCAGTTTTTCTGGAGTTATGTTTTTAGGAATATTTATAAAATCTTGTAGCCAATCTAGTGATATATTCATATATTTTATGCCGCTTTTTCTGCTGCGGATTTTGAATTTACTAACTCAACAAGTTTATGCGCCAATATTGACCTCATGCCGTCAGGCTCGCCTTTATTAAATAAATTATTTATTTCATTACTTAATTCTTCATATCCATCTTCTAAATCAACGTACTTCATTTTATTAAGTTTATCCCAACATTCTAGATGCGCTACTGGGATATTATTTATATCTTCATTAGTTAACTTTAAAAGATGACGATCGAAATGATTTTTTACTGTAGTGTTTGATGCTATTTCCTCCTCATGAATTTTTTTGGCCTCATTTCTCATCTTCCTTATATCTTCTCTTAATTCTTCTATATTATTTTCTTTTTCTTTTGTAGGAATTTTTTCTATGCTTTCTAAAGTCATATTTTACTTTTTATTAGTATATTCGTATTTAATTCGTAATTCGTAGGAGTATTAAAATTGTTTTAAAAAATGTAAATCACCGGAATGAAATAATCTTATATCATTAATACCATATTTTAACATTGCCATTCTTTCAATGCCCATGCCAAAAGCAAATCCTTGATATTTTTTTGGATCAATTCCTCCAGCTTTCAAAACATTTGGATGAACTAAACCAGCTCCAAGCATTTCCACCCAGCCAGTTTTTTTACAAATAGAGCATCCCTTACCTTTACAAAAAGTGCAACTCATATCTACTTCTAATCCTGGTTCAACAAAAGGAAAATATCCTGGACGAATTCTTACTTTTATTTCTTGTTGATATATGCCAGATAACATTTCCTGCAAAACCGCTTTTAAATTTGCTAATGATATTTCTTCATCAATCATTAATCCTTCTATTTGGTGGAAAGAATGTTCATGGCTAGCGTCAGTCGCTTCATTACGATATGTTCTGCCAACTACTACTGCTCGCAAAGGAGCGCCGTGTTCTTTCATAGCTCTTACTTGCATTGGTGAAGTCTGAGTACGCATTACCAAATCAAATTCTTCGTTTTTATTTTTCTTATCAATAAAAAAAGTATCTTGCATGTCGCGCGCTGGATGCGTACTAGGAATATTTAATGCTTCAAAATTATAATAATCACTTTCTAATTCTGGTCCTTCCAAAACCATAAAACCCATAGAAGAAAAAACTTTTTCCAAATCACGACGAACTAAAGTAAGTGGATGTAAATGTCCACTATTTATTTTCTCTCCTGGTAAAGTTGGGTCAAAATTATTTAATTTTGTTTTTTCTGCTTTCATAATAAAACTATCTTATTCTATATTATGTATTTCAATAAAATTATCAATATTAATATTGATATCATCTCTAGCTGCGTAGTTAGGCATAATATATTGTAAAGCGGCAGCCTTGTTAAAACCACTTCCTCCATCTTTACGAACGATCTGATCGCCAATTATACGATCAATAAACCACGTTCCATCTGAACTAATGACACTCTTATAAAAATTATTATTTTTGTCAGTCCCTGTTATTTCTAGTGTTTCTGCATCGCTAGTAATAGGAGTGAAGTTGATATTATTTTTATTAAGCTTACTTCTTAATATATCCTCTAAGAAATAATCTTCTTCTAACATTACAATATCTATCTCAGTATCTAAATTCTTAATGTCTGCTACCTCAATCGGCCTGAAATTCACCAAATCTGGATTAATAGTTTGTAAAATTACATAGGACGATAAAGCGATAACTAAACCTAATAAAGATGCTTTAATCCATTCTTTAGCTTCGGTTACTCTGCCCGTCTCGCCACCGGCTGTCATCCAAAGTAACCCGCCAAACATTAAAACTATGGCCGCTAAAATTCCTACTATGCCGATACCGTATTGATAAATGGCTTTAATGTATTTTGCTATTGTAGCTGTACTTCCAGAAACTCCTACATTTTCTCCTGCTTTAAAATCTGAATCTGGAATACTTACTTGAGGAACAAAATTAACTTCAGCTGCATTTGCTGTATTTGAATTAAAAAACAAAATAGATAACGCAAATATTTGCAATAAAAAAATAACTAATAAAATTTTTATCCCTCCTGTTTTCATCATACGTTTAGACTCTCTTGTAACTTATTAGAAAAAACTCCAATACAGTTAACGCTACTACCAAAAAAAAGGCGTTATACCAAGTCAACATTTGAAATGATTGTAAAATAAGTCCTACGATAATAGCTGCGGAAAATAAAAATGACTGTCGAAAAGCGATCATTACTTGGCGAAAAACTAATTCTTTACGTAAGGCGATAAAACGAAACAAAAATCCAACAATTGCGCTAGTACCAACTAATGATAAAAATAAACTAATATAAAATAAAATAAATCCTACTTTATTTGTAGTCTCGGGATCAGCGATATTAACCACTACTGCAAATGCTGACCAGCAAATCGCAGTTGCTAAAAACATTATTAATAAATAATTTTTAAGCGTCATTTTTCTGATGATTAATTATACCTATAATTTATCAAATATTGACCAAAATGGCAACCTAATTTAAATAATTTAGCTTTTTGACGATCTCCGCGTTCATCTCTTTATTTACCGCCTCTACTATTTCTTTTTCTCTATACTGCAATTCCTGCATTACTAAAGAAGACATACAAGCAATAGATAAAATATTATTTTTCAAATACATTGCTTTTGTCTGCTGGCTAACTGCTTCGCCTAAAATATTTTGTGCTACTTTTTCGTATTTATGTAAAACTAAATTAGCGCCGATTTGACGAGTAATGCCGGCGCGCTGAATTGATTGAGGTAATAAATTTTTTAAGCCGTGAAATGCCATAAAAATTATAAACTAGAAAATTCTCCTACTTCATCGCTTTTTCTACAAAAACGACAAGGCTCAGAAGAGTGAGGAAAATAGCCAGTCTTAATGCTTTCTTCAATTTTTTCTATGGTGCCAATAACCCACTGCTGCATTTTTTCAATATCTTTCTGCTCACCCAAAAAATCAATTTCGCTATTATTTCCTAGATAATAAAATTGTAAATTTGCTGGTTTCTTTTTCAAAACTTCTTCAGCAGCTAACTGATATAAAAGTAATTGATATTTTTGGTCAGTTGTTATTTTATTTTCATCTTTAACTTGACCTGTTTTATAATCTACGATCTGAACACCTCTTTCACCTAAATCGTCGACTCTATCAATTTTACCATACATTAAATGTCCGCCAATTCGTAATTTAAAACCTTGCTCCAGTCCGATGATTTTGGGCCAATTGCCTTCGTGTTTTTGCCAAAACTCTTTTAAAATATCTTTACCTTTTTTATAATATTCTTCTTTTTGATTTTTATTCTGATACCAGTCGTTAATCCATGATTCTTGATACAGTTTCAATAAAGTTTCCAACGTTAAAGTATTTTTTAATTGTTCTTGATCTTTAGTTTGACCAAAAAGATCCACCTGTACACTTGATTGACTAGACATTACTATTTCAAAAAATTTCTGCAAAGCTAAATGCATAGTCTGTCCAAAACTAAAAAAATGTTTTCCTGGCTTAGGAATTTTTAAAACATGGTCGCGAAAATACTGATGCGGACATATATTATATGATTGTAATTGGGTGTAAGAATAAAATTTTGGCAATGCATAAATTAGTTTTTTTGTTTCTGGCTCAGATTGTTTTATTTGCACATCCACAAAATTACGCGTTTTTTCGTCGTCGTTAATTCTAAATTCTACATTCTTAATTCTAAGTTCAGACAGAAATCTAGATGGCTTTTTTTTACGAGTGCCTCCATAATCTGGGGCCCAACTAAAATATAAACCTTGTTTAGCGCGCGTCATGGCTACATAAAACAATCGTCGTTCTTCTTCTAAATGTGTATCTCCTTCTGGAATAATTTCTTTTACTAAGGCGTCTGGCAATGCAATTGGATCTTTACGCTCAGTAGTCGGGAAACGCAAATCTACCATATTTACGATAAATACATATTTAAATTCTAATCCTTTGGCTGCGTGTACAGTCATTATCTTAATCATTTCTGGTCCAGATTCTGGATCAACTGACAAACTACCGTCCTCCCCTGATTCTATTTCTAAACTTAATTCAGTTAAAAAACTTTTTACATTAGCATCACTTGCATCAGCCTCAAACTCTTTAACCCGTTTTATGAACGCATTTAATTCGCGCATTGCATCTTTGGTCTTAGCTTCTTCTTGAGAGCTTAAATATTTAAGATAACCGCTATCATCTAAAAATGCAAAAATTATTTCACTTGGTTTTTTTTCTTTTATTAAAGCTGTATGTTTAGCAATTAAATCTAACAAAATTTTAATTTTTTCTCCTGATTCTTTAGAAAAACTGCTTAAATATTTTAAAGTTTCATACAGTGACCAACTTTTTTTCTTAGCTAGTTGTAGAAATCCGATTATTTCTTCATGGCTAAATTTAAAAATTGGAATATTTAAAACGCGATACAGAGCAGTACTTTCGTGGTAATTATCCAGTAAATTTAAATAAGCAATAATATCCATTATCACTGGCTTTGAATATAGTCCTTTAGATGCTAAAAATATATACGGCAATCCAGCTATTTCTAAAGCATTTACAAATTCTTTAGCAGAATTATTAGCTCGCACTAATATTGCAAAATCGTTCCAAGTCGCTTCTTTATCTTGCGTTTTTAATTCTGCAATTTTTTCAATTACTTTATTAACTTCATCCTGTAAATTAGCTCCTTGCAGGACTTCGATATTACCTTGTTCTTTAATATCAGAAATTAATTTTTTACATAATTCCTGATTCCTGATTCCTGATTCCTGTTTTAATTGCACTTCCAGTCTGTTTGGATTATTTAATTGTATAAATTCGTAAGCTGTATCTAAAATATTTTGAGAGCTTCTATAATTTTCAGTTAATACAATTTCTTCAGAATTATTAAAATCTTGTTTAAACTGTAAAATATTACTCATGCTTGCCCCTCTAAATCTAAAAATGCTTTGATCATCATCACCCACAACAGTTAAATTTTTTCCTTCAGGCGATAACATCTTCACTAATTCATACTGGGCCCAATTCGTATCTTGAAATTCATCTACTAAAATATATTTGAATTGTTTTTTAAATTTTTCTAAAATAGCTGGTCTTTCACGAAATAATTTTAAAGCGTAGTTTATTAAATCGCCAAAGTCTAAAGCACTATTTTCTAAAAGTAAATTTTGATAAACATGGTAAGCATTAGCTATTTCATTAATCCGTAAAGCTTCTTGCTCTCCTGCTTCTTTACTTTCTACACCAGAAAGCATTTTATCTGAATTTTGTTTTACTTCCTCAGCATATTCCAAATAATCAACCGGACTTATAACTTCGTCTTTTGCTTTGGAAAAATGTTTTAATAATGCGCCAATAAATTTAGTTGGATTTCCCATTGGCCGATAATAATCCAAATTAAATTTTTCCAGATTTTTTTTAACTAATGCCCACTGTTGAAATTCATTAAGTAATTTAAAATCAGTTGATAGGCCAATATCTAAGCCATGCTGTTTTAATATTTTTTCACAAAAACTATGGAAAGTCATAATCCACATATCTACATATCCATAGGGCATAATTTTATCGACTCGCTCTTCCATTTCCCCGGCCGCTTTATCTGTAAAAGTAAGCGCCAAAATTTCATCTGGCTTAGCCAGTTCTTGTTCCACTAACCAACCAATTTTTTGAGTAATAACAGTTGTTTTTCCGGTTCCAGCGCCTGCTACTATTAATAGCGGGCTGTTAGTGTGTTCTACTGCCTTTTTTTGATTTTTATTTAAATTATACATATATATTTAGTATACATTACTTTAAAAAAAAGAAAAATACCGCTAAAATTAGCGGTATTTTTCTTGAAATATTAATGTTAACTCGCAATTTCTGTAAATTCAATTTCTTTTCCATCCTCATCCTTCAGCTCTGCCCAAACCAATACTACTTCTACGCCTAAATATCGATCTTCAATAATATGTTTGGCTTTCTTCATGTCGTCTATTTGTTTTTCTTTTTCCGCCTTTTCATTCTCAAATTGATAACTATTTAAATAAGCGCCACAATCATTGTGATGCATTAAAATAACATGTCGAACATCATGCAAGTTATAGGCTACGTCAGTCTGCTGTAATAATACATGTTCTGTCTCTCCACCGTCAGCAATCCCCTTGCTAGCGCCAGCAACCGATACTACATCACAATCATGCGTATATTTTTCTTTATCCATCCACTTCCACATTTCGCAACGCAAGCGAAAATCCATGCAGGTTATTAAAATGTTTTTACAATTATGTTTCATGTTTTTTATTTAACTTTTCATTTTATCCAACGCTACCTTCAATAACGGCGGTGTAACTAAAGTAGTGACAATTACCATAATAACGATCGCACTAAATATTGCATCATTCACTACGCCTAAACTTTTACCAATAGCGGCAAAAATTAGACCAACCTCACCACGAGGTATCATACCTAAGCCAATTACTAAACGATTGTAAGATTTTTTCACAACCAAACCACAAACCTGTTTACCAATAATAGCAGCTACAGTTAAAGCAGCCGCCGCGCCTAATACCGTAGGGTCAGTAAAAGTTTCTAACTTAACTTGAATACCCATGAGGACGAAAAATATTGGAACTAGAAAAGCGGCAATCGGACGAATCAAATCTTCAATATGCATTTCTGGTACTTTTTTACCGTGATGATTCTTACGTAATACATCTTTAAAATGCACATCATCTAAAATTAACCCAGCTGCAAACGCACCGACAATAGTCGCTAAACCAATTGCATTAGCTGCCCATGAGAGTATAAAAGCAACAATTAAAGCAGAGATAATTTTCATGCTTTCTACATTCATTTTAGCAAGCTTTTTACCAAACCAAGGAGCAGTATAAGTACCAATAACAATTGCACCGATCAAGAACACAACTGACTTTAAAGTAATCATTCCGACCGACATTAATGATAGAGCGCCGGTTGTAATAATTCCGCTGATAACGGCTAACACAATCAAACCCATAATATCGTCAATTACGGCTGCACCTAAAATAATCTTTGATTCTGCTAATTTTAACTTGCCTAAATCTTTCAGAACACGAGCAGTTATACCAACTGAAGTTGCAGTCAAAGTCGCACCAATAAATAAATGCACATTCATTACTGCTTCTGGATAGAAAAATTTAGAGACAAAAAATCCTAAAATAAACGGGGCAACAACACCAACAATCGCTACTAACAAAGACGGTACGCCCACTTTCATCATTTCCTTTATATTAGACTCCAGCCCAACCATGAATAATAGAATTATCACACCTAGACGAGATAAAACATCAATATGAATGTCAGAGGAAATCGGTATAAACCAAGTAATACCGATTAAATGTAAATTACCAACTAATACACCGAAAATTAATTCTCCGAGTACTGCTGGCTGATTAAATTTTTCAAATAATTCTCCACCGATTTTAGCGGCGATCAATATTACTACAATCCATAATAATACTGGAGCAACTGGATCAGCATGCCCTGAGCCTTCATGTTCTTCAGCGACTTCATGTTCACCTGTCGCAACTTCAACGGAAGTGTGTTCAACTTCACCAACTCCTACAGTAGCTGTAAGACTATCGGCCTCATTAGCATTTAATGCTGCTGGCGTAAAAGTTAATACACCCACTAACGCAAAAATAAAAAACAACTTTCTTGCTTTGTTCATAGTTTTTTTCTATTAAAATTTATATTTTTAAACCTTCTCCTTATGCCTTTTATATCTTTTAACGGCTTGCAAACGCGCAAATTCTTTCGCCATTTTAGCTTGCACGGCAGTAAAATCTACATCTTCTTTCTTTTCCTTCATTGTGTCCTCTGCCTTCTTTCTTGCTTCTTCAGCTCGTGCTTCATCAATATCAGCTGCTCGCTCGGCAGTGTCAGCTAAAATTACAACTTTATCTGGCAAAACTTCAATAAATCCACCAGATACCGCCATAGTTTCAATTTTGTTATCTTGATTTTTTATTTCAATTACGCCTGGTTGTAAAGCTGAAATTAAAGGAATGTGATTTGGCAAAATTGTAATCTCCCCCATTTTTGTCGGTACAGTTAACTGAAGCACTTCTTGTTTAAGAATTACTTTTTCTGGAGTCACAATTTCAAAATGAATATTATTATTTGACATACTTGACAAATTATATAATTTATGCTATTAATAAATTATCGAAATAAACGTTCTTTCTAGGAGGAAAGCATGTCCAAAAAAGGATTTACGCTAATAGAACTGTTAATCGTCGTCGCCATCATCGGGATCTTGGCTGCGATTGCTGTGCCCAACATGAGTCAGTTCATGCTCAAAAGTAAGATTCAAGCCGCTATAGCCAGTGGTAAAAATCTCAATGCTAATCAAGTAATGGCTGACCAACCAGTCAGAAGGATCGATATTCTTCAAGAAAATAAATACTGGTTAGCAGAAAATAGGTCTGACAAAACATACTCAACATCTGTCTTCGTCCAAATCACCGACGCAATAGATCTTGATCTCTATATAGCCAAAAACGGCGAGTATAGAGCAACATTTGTCAGACGAGGAACTCCAGAGGAACCGGTTGCTATTGCTTGGATTTCCATTGATGACGATCCTAGCGACGGGCAAACCAATTGGTATTTTTGGAATCCCTCCATAAAGCAGATTATCGACACTTACCATAACTTGGTTAAACCAAGATGGATGTAGACAAGTCTACACTGCTCTCTCAACTCTTTCTCGCCGCACGTCGACCCTTTTGGTCCGTGCGGTATTTTTTTTATTTTAATTTCTAAATTCTTATTTCTTAATTTCTTTAATTCCACCCTTCATATAAAACTTATCTTCGGTAACATCATCATGCTTGCCGTCTAAAATTTCAGCAAAGCCTTTAACTGTATCTTCTAATTTTACATATTTGCCAGGATGGCCAGTAAAAACTTCGGCTACATGGAATGGTTGACTTAAAAATTTCTGAATTTTTCTGGCACGATTTACAGTCTGTTTATCTTCTTCAGATAATTCCTCCATGCCTAGAATCGCAATAATATCTTGTAAGTCTTTATACTTCTGTAATACTTGTTGTACTTCACGAGCAACTCGATAATGTTCTTCGCCAACAACATTTGGATCTAAAATAGTTGAAGATGAATCTAATGGATCAATAGCTGGATAAATTGCTAATTCAGATAAAGCACGAGACAATACTACATTGGAATCTAAATGACCAAAAGTAGTAGCCGGTGCTGGATCAGTTAAATCATCAGCTGGAACATAAACTGCTTGGACTGAAGTAATAGAACCCTTGTTAGTTGAAGTAATACGTTCTTGCATCTCACCCATTTCTGTTGCTAAAGTCGGCTGATATCCAACTGCACTAGGCATACGACCAAGTAAGGCAGATACTTCTGAACCAGCTTGAGTAAATCTAAAAATATTATCAATAAACATTAATACATCTTGTCCTTGTTCATCACGAAAATATTCAGCAATTGATAAACCTGATAAAGCTACGCGCAAACGTGATCCTGGCGGTTCGTTCATTTGACCGAAAACCATGGCCACCTTATCTAGCACGCCAGCACCTTTCATTTCATGGTATAAATCATTTCCTTCACGAGTACGTTCACCCACACCGGCAAATACAGAGTAACCACCATGTTGCATGGCAACATTATTAATTAATTCTTGAATAACAACCGTTTTACCTACGCCAGCTCCACCAAATAAACCAACTTTACCACCTTTAACTACCGGGCAAATAAGATCAATAACTTTAATGCCAGTTTCTAAAATTTCTGCTTTAGTAGACTGCTCGGTAAATTCCGGAGCTTTGCGATGAATAGGGTATCTTTTTTTAGTTTCTACTTGTTTACCACCATCAACTACTTTACCTAATACATTGAAAATGCGACCTAAAGTTTCTTCACCAACTGGAACTGAGATAGGAGCGCCAGTATTAACCACTTCCAAGCCACGTTTAAGTCCGTCAGTTGCTCCCATGGCAACTGTTCTAACCGCATTTGAACCAATGTGTTGTTCTGTCTCAAGTACTAAGGTCTCATCTCCCTTTTTTACTTCTAGCGCATTATAAATCTCTGGCAATTCTCCTTCAAATTGCACATCTACTACTGCGCCAATAATTTGTTTAATCTTGCCCACCGAAGCCTTGGCGTAGGCGGGTTTTTCCATTTGTTGATTCATATTATTTTCGTTATTAGTGATTAGTGAAAATTAATCTTGCAAAGCAGCGGCTCCACCAGCAATTTCTGCAATCTCCGCAGTAATAGCCGCCTGGCGCGCTTTATTATATGTTAATGTTAATTCGTCAATCATGTCGCTAGCCGCATCAGTAGCGTTTCGCATGGACATCATTCGCGCGCTATGTTCAGATGCATTTGACTCAAGCATTGCTTGAAACATTTGAATCTCAATTAAACGCGGAATCATTTCATCTAAAACTTGTTTTGCACTTGGTTCAAAAACATACTCGTTCTGCTTCACTTTTTTACTTTCTTTTTCTTCTACCTCACCAACGTTTCCTAAAAATTCATCTTTCTCATTTAAATCAATCGGTAATAATTGCTTCACTCTTGGAACTTGCTTTGCTGGAGACACAAAATCAGTGTAAGCCAACATTATTTTATCATATTTACCTTTTAAATAATCAGCTATTAATATTTTAACAACTGGTATTACTTCTTCTACTTCTGTCACAACGTCTGGCTTATCAAATTCAGCTGCTAAGTTATAGCCAAATTTATAATTAACCTGCGCGCCTTTTTTTCCTAAGAGCACGAATTCAGTTTCTTGATCAGTGTGTTGCTTAACAGACTTTACTACTTTATTTATAACACTGGTATTAAATCCACCACATAAACCTTTATTAGAAGTAATTAAAATTACTCCAACTTTTTTAGTTTCTTTTTTGGGATTTAAAAGCTTATGTAAATTATGGTCTTGTTTGGCAACTTCAGCTAAATTCAAAATCGTTAACCAACTTAAATTAGCATAACTACGGGTCGCTAAAACTGCCTCTACTGCTCTGCGCATTTTAGAAGCTGAAACCAATTCCATTGCTTTCGTAATCTTTTTGGTATTTCTAACAGACTTAATCCGTCTTTGTATGTCTCTAGTTGATGCCATATTTTAAGTTAATAACTTTAAAAAACTATTTCTGTCCTTATTGCCCTGTGTTGGGAAATATTGATCTGATAATTGATTAATAAAATCTTCTAAACTTTTATTTATCCCTTGCTTTATCTCATGTAATTTCCATGCTGGTTTTGTACTTTTTCTTGTTTCTGTTAAGTGATTGACATATTTATTCATATGTATCTTCATATCACTTTGTAAATTAACTGGAATTTTGTTTATAAAATCTCCATTTTTATCTTTGAAATCAGAGCAAACTATATCATCTTGTTCTTTATTTTTTTCTAAAAAATCTATTAAATTTCTAGCATGCACTAGAAAAGATTCTAATAATGAATTTATAATTACTTGTTTTCTTTCTGCAGAAAAAGTTGAAAAGGTGGACTTTCTAATATTATTTAGCATCCACATTTCATAATGAAGAGCGTCTAGATCATCCTCTGGGTTTGGAATTGATATAATTACTTGATTCATAGTATCATAGATTCTTCGTTCCGTTACACTACACTCAGAATGACAAAAAAAGCGTCATTTTGTAACTTGTTACTTGTCACTTGTTACTTGAACCTCTTTCTTATAATCCTTAATCAAACTATTTAATTCTTTAGTAATCTTATCTGACAACTCCCCTGTTTTCGCAATTTCTTTCAAAATTTCTTTACCATTAGTATCTGCGTATTTATATAATCCTGCTTCAAATTCTGAAATTTTTTCAACTGGTACATCGTCCAATAATCCTTCATTAGCAGCGAAGAAAATTAAAACTTGTTTGCTAACTACTACTGGTTCATACTGCCCTTGTTTAAATACTTCAGTTAATCTTTTGCCTCGCTCTAATTTCTTTTTAGTGTCTTCATCTAAATCAGATCCAAACTGAGCAAAAGCGGCTAACTCACGATATTGAGCCGCGTCTAATTTCATTTTACCAGCTACTTTTTTCATCGCTTTAATCTGAGCAGCACTACCAACACGAGATACAGAAATACCAATATTTAAAGCTGGACGAATACCTTGGTTAAATAAATCACCTTCTAAAAAGATTTGACCATCAGTAATGGAAATAACATTAGTCGGGATGTAAGCAGACACATCGCCAGCTTGGGTTTCAATAATTGGTAAAGCAGTTAAACTTCCGCCACCATTATCTTTATTTAATTTAGCGGCTCGCTCTAATAAACGTGAATGTAAATAAAAGACATCACCTGGATATGCTTCACGTCCTGGAGGACGCTTTAATAACAATGACATTTGTCGGTAAGCTACTGCGTGTTTTGATAAATCATCATAAACAACTAGCACATCTTCACCTTTATCCATAAAATACTCACCCATCGCACAACCAGAGTATGGAGCAATATAAGATAAAGCAGCTGGATTAGAAGCGCCAGCTAAAACAATAGTGGTATATTCCATCGCTCCGTTTTTTTCCAATTCTGCCACAATGCGAGCGATTTTACTTTCTTTTTGGCTAATAGCTACATAAATACATTTTATACCTTGTCCTTTTTGATTAATAATAGTATCAATTGCGACAGCAGTTTTTCCAGTCTGACGATCACCAATAATAAGTTCACGTTGTCCGCGTCCGATCGGAATCATGGAATCAATTGCTTTTAATCCGGTTTGAATTGGTTGTGATACAGACTCACGAGTAATAACACCAGGGGCAATCTTTTCTACTGGATAAAATTTATCAGTTTTTATTTCGCCCTTGCCATCTATTGCTTGTCCTAAGGCATTAACTACTCGACCAACTACTCCTTCACCAACAGGAACTTCTAAAATTCTGCCAGTTGATTTAACAGTGTCGCCTTCTTTAATCTTTAAATAATCTCCCAAAATAACCGCGCCAACACTATCTTCTTCTAAATTAAGGGCAACACCAAAAACTTCACCATCTGAAGTTTCGAATGAAAGCATTTCGTTAGCCAATGCTTCAGATAATCCAGAGATGCGAGCGATTCCATCACCAACTTCAATTACTGTTCCTGTTTTTTCTACTTTAACTTCGCTTTTGAAATCACTAATCTGTTGTTTTAATTGTTCAATGACAATGTCTTTGGTCTGTTTCATATAATATTTATGATATTAATTTATTTTTTAAAGTATCTATTTGATTTTTAACACTACCGTCAATAACTACATCGCCTAATCGTGCTACAAAACCGCCTAACACATCTTTATCAACTCTCTGTTTTAATTGCACTTCTTTTGCATTTAACAACTTAGCAATATAATCATTCAATAATTCAACAATCTCATCGCCTAATTTCATCGCGCTTACTAATTCTCCCTCTGCAATTCCTTGTTCTTTGTTCCAAATCTTTCTAAATTCCGCAATAACTTTATCTGATTTATTTAATTGATTATGTTTTTTTAAAATACTAATAAAATTTTTAATAGCAACCTGAACATCGCCGTCTTCGGATTGTGAGACAACTTCGTATAAACTTTGTGCGTATTGTTTAGGTGATATTTTCATGAAATTAAATTTTATTTCTCAATATCTTTTACAACTTTTTCTATATAATTTTTATCAACTCCTCCATCAACTTTTTCGCCTAAAATCTTTTCCATCGCACCCGTAATCATTTCGGCCGCTTCTTTTTTGATATGTTTTAAAGTAATTTGCTTTTCAATATTCAAATCTTCTTTAGTTTTAACAACAATCCCTTCAATTTCTTCTTTAGCTTTTTTCATCATCTCTTTCTTGCGGTCTTCACCTTTTTTCTCCACCTCTGACAAAATTTCGTTAGCCTCGCGCTTGGCTTGTCTAATTACTTCTTCTCTTTTTTTCTCTGCATTAGCTAATTCTTTTTCAATTTGTTCAGCATTTTTTAAACTGTCTTCAATTTTTTTTGAACGCTCAGTTAATACCTTCATTAACGGTCGAACAGCAAAATAATATAAAACAGCAAAAACAATGAAAAAATTCACGGCTTGTGCAGTTAATAATCTTATATCTACGTGGAATGTTGAAATTACTTCACCCATATGTATGAATTACGAATTATGAATTACGAATTATGAATTTTTTACCTTAATTCATTATTCCTAATTCATGATTCTTGTTTTTTAATAATCTTATTTTTTAATAATCTTATTACGAAGATCTAGAAAAACTAAATCTCCGCATACAAAATTACTGAATTGAAAAAGCCACAACTAACGCGTAAATAGCGATAGCTTCTGCAAAAGCAGCGGCTAAAAGCATTGGTACTAAGATTTTACCAGCTGCTTCTGGGTTACGTCCGATTGATTCCATAGCTTTAGCGCCAATTTTACCAATCGCTAATGCTGGAGCGATAGCTCCCACGCCAATGGCAATTGCCTTGGCCATCATTGTTAAATCCATAAGATTCTCCATTTACAACTCAATTACTGTCGACTATATATTATTTATTTAAAGTCGGTTTGAGATGTAAGGTTAATAATTAATTTTCAATTTCTAATTTTCAATTTCTAAACAATTTTTTAATTACCTAATTTCTAAACACGGCGTCGTGTTTGAAAATTAATAAATTTAGTTATTGTTTGAAAATTAAAAATTGAAAATTCATCTAATGTTCCTCCATCGTATTAATTGTTAAAAACGCTAATGTTAATAAAGCAAAAATCAAAGCCTGCACAACACCAACAATTAACTCTAAAAACATAAATGGAATCGGAACCAACCAAGCCACCATTGCCGCCATTGAAGCTAATAAAACTTCGCCAGCAAAAATGTTTCCAAATAAACGAAATGACAATGAAGCAATTTTAGCAATTTCGCCAACTATTTCAACTATTCCTACAAAAGCTTTAATTGGATTTACTAAAATTATGGTCGGATCTTTAAATATTTTACCTGGAATCTCCAGAAATGCTTTAATATTAATAAACTTATTAAAGTGTGTCCAAGCACCAATCTTAAATATACCAAATAGATGTGATGCTACCACTGCAATAATCGCTAAAGCTAGCGTAGTATTTAAATCAGCTGTTCCGCCTCGTAAATAAGGTATTAACATTAAATTACCATGTTCATTAACAACCTGTCCTATCGTTCCTACCCCCGGTAACAATCCAAACCAATTATTGAACAAAATAAATACAAAAAAAGATAAAACTAACGGAAAAAACATCAATGACTTTTTTCGATCGCCAGTAACTGAATCAAAGGTTTCCAAAAACCATTCAAAAATCATTTCAACTGCTCCTTGTATTTTACCAGGAATTTTTTTGATCAAAACTCTTAGCAATAATGAACCTAGTATTATCAAAATAACTACTGCCCAACTAACTAATAATGAATTAGTTACTGGAAAACCATTATAATTATAAATTGGTTCTGCGAATAAAGTCTGTTCATGGTGTATTTCTTGAGACTCCGTATATGCTGTTGTAGCTTCTTCGCTATTATGTGTATTTTGATTATTATTAGTCATTCTTTCTTTTTTGTCATCTTGAGTGAAGCGTAAGCGTAACGAAAGATCTATTTGTATAAATTTGCACGAATAGATTCTTCGCTCCACTACGTTCCGCTCAGAATGACAAAATAATTCTATTTTTTATTACTTTCATCTTCTTTAGTAAGCCTATCCATTTCCTTAAAAGCGTCTTTCACTAGACCGAACATGGATATAGCGAAAGCTAGGCCAACTGTTCCTAAAAATAGCCATGGTTCTGTATCATATCGCTGGTCTAACCATTTGCCTAAAAAAATCCCTAATACTACTGGTCCAATAATCCAACTAGACATCCGAGAAAACATTAAAAGGCTTGGTTGCCAAAAAGGAATCTCTGTATTTTCATTTATATTTTTAATAATCTTTTTATCTTTCATATATTTTCCGTATCTAATTCTTATGGAAAAACAAAATACCGCGACAATACACGGGGCCTTTTATGGCTTTTTTTCACATATTAATTTTCGATTAAATTATAAACCATATTTACGTCTAGGTCAATTGACAAAATGCGATAAAATAAACTTAATAAAAAAAAGGTTCGTCGTTGACTGGCAACTCAGAACCTAATGTTTTCTTTTTTTCACATGTTCCACAAGCCCTGCAATAATACCAGCTTGATGCATCCTGCGCATAGTAGCATCACTAGGCCCAGTACTAGAGCTTATCTCTATAGCGATAACTCCTCCCGCTTTTTGATATTTCTTAGAAATAGACTGCTCGTCTGCAAAATCTTCTGTCAACACTATTGTATTGTTAGCAAGTAACTGTCTTGAAGCAGGCATCTTTATATTGAATCGATTACTTGCAACAATAATTACAGGCGAATCATTATGCTTCTGTGCCCAGGCATGAATCCATAAATGACAAAGAACGCAAATTGAAGAAAAATAATTCGGTGGAGCAATGAAGAAAATTCTATGTTCCTCATATTTCTCGGCGCAACTTGTTATTACATCAAAAAAACTTGATTGAAAAGCAAGCGTAACTTCTCCACCAACAAAATCTTGATGCTTTCGATCATTTATAGTAATTCCTACTAGAAAATCTTCACCAAAAAAATTATGCGCTTCAACTATAAATGGGCTCTTTTGCTCTTTCATTTTATTTCACCTCTTTACCCTGGGGATTCTGCCGCAAAACATGCTTTTGCGAACAAAAAGAACTATAAAAAGCATAACTAGAAAACAAAAAAATGTCAAAATTTGACACTTTTTTTATTCTCAAAATTAAATGCTAAATAACTTTTTTGCATTAGCAGTCGTCACTTGGGCGACTTTTTTTACATCTATATTTTTTATTTCTGCAATTCGCTCAGCAACTTGTTTTACATAAATTGGTTGATTACGCTCTCCTCGATGTGGTACTGGAGCCATAAAAGGAGAGTCCGTCTCGATCATAATCTTATCTAGTGGGACTTTACGGATTACTTCATCTCGATCTTGATAGGCTGATAAATTATTTTTCTTTGGTGGAAAAGTAATATTACCAGTAAGTGATATTAAAAATCCAAGTTCAAAATATTGCCAAGCTAAATCCCAGTCACCAAAAAAATCATGGATTACACCCCTCGCTTCGCCGAAGCCACTGGCGGAGGCGGGTCTGCCCTCTCTACGCTTTTTTTTATTCTTATAGAATTTTTGTAATAAAACAACTAGATCATCATGCGCCTCTCTACAATGAACTAATACTGGTTTATCTATCTCATGAGCTAACTCTAATTGCTGTAACAATGTAAACTGCTGTAATTGTTTATTTTCTCGAACACGATCTTCTGGAAGATAATAATAGTCTAGGCCAACCTCTCCAACAGCAATAACTTTTTTATTTTCTGCTAAGCGAGCGTAAAAATCATAATCAAATTTTTCTGCTTTCATTTTTACTTTTCTGCCTTCTTCAGTGAACTCTTGATTTTGCAAATGGACCGGATGTAAACCAATAGCCGCATACACGCCTGTTTCATATTTATTCGCTAACGCAACTGCTTGCTTGGAAGTTTTTTGTTCAGTAGATGGAATAATTAGTCCTGTTTGCGCGTCTAAAGACCGACGGATTATTTCATCCACATCTTTTTTGTACGCTTGGAAATTTAAATGGCAGTGAGTATCTACGTAATTCATATTATTGGCGCAAAATTTTAATTTCACCTTCAGTTAAATCAACCACAGTTGATTCTTTACTTTTTGGCAATTTGCCACCGTCAACAATGAAATCTGCCTTAACTTCTATATCTTTTGAATCTAGCACGCTATCTTGTCCTGAAATATTTGCACTAGTAGCAATTAGAGGCGCGCCTAAACCACGGATGGTCTTTAATAAAAATTTATTATTAGGTAAGCGTACGCCAATTTTGTCACTGCCACTAGAAAGCTCTTTGGGCAAAACTTTTTTGTCAGCTAAAACCACCGTTACTTGACCAGGCCAATATTTTTTTAATAATAATTCTTGTTGTTTATTTATTTTAACATATCTCTTAGCCATTGATATGCTAGAAACCAAAATTAAAAGCGGCTTGTTTTTGGCTCGCTTTTTTAATTTATAAATTTTTTTTATAACGCTCAACTTATCTGTTCGTCCACCTAAACCATAAACTGTATCAGTTGGAAAAATTCCGACTTTATTATTTTTAAAATTATTTATAATTTCTTTTGTATCTTGTTTTAAAAAAATTTCTTTTAACATGTTATTTAATTTTATCTAATTCTTCTAAATCTTGTTTTATTCTTTCTTTTAATCCTTCTGCATTTTTAAATTTTTTAGTATCGCGAATTTTCTTTAACATTTTAATTCTGACTGATAGACCGTAATAATTACCAACAAAATCCGGTAAATATAATTCTAAATGCTGGCCTCCGTGAAAAGTCTCTCTAAAACCAAAGTTCACAAGACCTTTGTACTTTTTATTATTAATTCTGGCATAAACCGCGTAAACTCCATGATCAATATCTATTGTTTTTTTGTCCAATTCAACTGTATTAAAACCAATAAATTTTCCGCCATGCCCCCCTTGCTTAGTAAGGGCAGTGAACCTTGGTAATTTTAAATTGCCTTCTCTGGTAACAAAATAAAATGAAATTACTAATATTATTGCAGCGACAATTTGTACGCTGTTCATAATACTGCCGTGAACAAAATAATCTAATACAACCGCTGATAAGGGAAAGAATAATTCTCCGATAGTAGTTAACGAAACAGGAATAAAACGCAAACCCCAATAATGAATAATAAAAAATAATGCGCCACCGGTTATAACGCCAATAATGAAAATATTTTGCCATTGTTCCCAAGATATACTACTAGTCATGGCAAATCTTCCGGTAAAATAAACGACCGGCAAAGTAAACAAAACTGTAGCTCCGTAGCGTAAGGCCGCAGTTGATTTATAATCTAAATGGTTTAATAAACGCTTACTAAAAACAGTGGAAAAAGCGTAGGCTAGGGCAGCTAAGACAGCAAAAAAAGCAGCTTGATTTATTATATTTATATTAGCTATATCATAAAAGCTTACACCTTCTTTGCCAAAAGACAAAAAATAAGCAGACATAATCGCTATGGTTGCCCAAATATAAAATTTTTGCGGCAAACGTTCTTTTAAAAAGATCCGCGCTAATATTATCACAAAAAATGGTTGTAATTTTTGTAAAACTATTACAGCCGCTAAGGTAGTATTGTTATCTACTGCAACAAAGAAAGACTTAGTCAAAACAAAGTTCCCGATTAAACCACCGAAGAGGCTAACTACAACTAATGACGACCAATCTTTAGTGGTTAAATTTTTTATTCTATTCCAGCCTAAATATATAAAAGGGGCTAAAAATATAAACCCCAATAAATGTTCAAATAAAACAATTAATAAAATCGGCACTCCAGTTAAAGCCGGTCGATATATAACTCCATCTAAAGTAGCTAAAGAAGCGGCTAAGATAATTGCTATTAAGCCGTACATTTTCTTCTGTTCTGCAGTTTTATTTGCTAAAAAATTATACATGGAATTTATCTAATTCTATAATATCTTTTTTAATTTGTTCTTTTAATTTTTCTGTATCTTTAAATCTTTTAACATTTCTAATCTTTTTTAGAGTTTGTATTTTAATTTCTTTAGCTGGCAAATTTTCAATAAATTCTTCAAGATACATTTCTAGCGATGGCTTAAAGCTGAAAGTTTCTCGATAGCCAAAATGTAATAGGCCTTTATATTCTTTATCATCAAGAAAGGCTTTAACAATATAAACGCCATGTTCTATGTCTACGTTATTCTTATCTAAATTAACGGTTGCAAATCCCAGCTTACTGCCTATTCCTCGTCCGGAAATAATGTTAGCTTTAAATGAGTGTGGTTTTACTCGACCAGTTCTGATAACAAAATAAATGGCAATTATTAAAACTATACTAGCCGCTATTTGCAAAGTATTTAAAACATTTTTATTAATAATATAATCTAAAATAATCGCTGAGAAAGGCCAAAATAATTCAGCGATAGTAGCAGTAGAGGCGCTAACTCTTTTTAAGCCAAAATAATAGATAAATAAAGCGACTGCGCCAGAGCTAAAAACTATTAAGGCTAATAATTTCCACTGAAAAGCGCTTACAATATTTACTTGCCACAATTCTCCGGTTATTAATATTAAAATTAATGCTAAAACAGAAGTGACCCCAAAACGTAAAGCAGCGGCTGATTTAAAATCAATATGATTGATTAAGCGCTTGCCAAATACTGTTGAAGATCCAAAAGAAAAAGCTGCTAGCAAGGCAAATAAAGCTGCCTTATTATTTAAAATAATATCAAAAGATACGCCGTGACTACCAAATGCTAAAATATAGGCAGCGACAATTGCTAATACAGCCCAACCATAAAATTTAGCTGATAATTTTTCTTTAAGTACTATGGCTGCTAAAAATAAGGCAAAGATTGGTTGTAATTTTTGTAGAATAATTACCGTTGCAAAAGTGGTTTCACCATCAAAAGCAGCAAAAAAAGCCTTGGTTATCATTAATGTGCCTAACAGGCCACCGAAGACTGACACCCAAAAAACCGCTGTCCAATCTTTAAGAGTTAGATTTTTAATTCGCCGCCAACCTAAAAATATAAAAGGTGATAATAAGATAAATCCAAAAGCATGCTCTAGAAATACAACTAAAGCAGCTGGTAAAGCATATAAATTCGGTCTAATAAAAATTCCGTCTAAACTCCATAAAAAAGCCGCCAGCATTATAGCTAGCGCTCCTAAGTACATACTGCGTTGTATCTTTTTAATAGACATAAACTCCTACTAATTACGAATTACATACGAATATACAAATACCTACTTATATATACAGTAGGATATCTGACTTCTTAATTATTTACAAGTATTATTCGTATATTCGTATGTAATTCGTATTTCGTAGAAGTTATAATAATGAATGTACTTGTCTTAAAACTTCTGGTAATAGAGGGGAAGTAAATTCACCAAAAGAAAAAAGAAATTTCGCCAGGGAAGAATTGGTTAGCATTTTATCAATGGAAAATCCCAGCGAGTAACGGCTTAAAAAATAAATGATTATTCCTAAAAATAATCCTGAAGTTAAAAAACCAAAAATCGCCCCTGCCATTCTATTAACTAAACCTAGAAAAGGAATAATATTTATAAAGCCAATAAATCGATCAACTAGCATGACAAAGAATGAAACTATTTTACGAGTAACAGCTAAAATCAATAAAAAACTAATTGCCAGTCCAGCATTTTCGTAGCCCATGTATAAAGACTCTGTCCAATTATAAAAAGTTACAAAATAGTATCCAGCAGCCCAAATACCAATCAATACTCCTAAAAAATTTCCTACCATTCTAATAATACCTTTCATGAAACCATGAACGGTTGCTACTAAAATTAGTATCATCAAAATAATATCTAAAAGCCCAGCATTTGAAATTGTAGAAAAAATTCCTCCTAAATTCATATGTTAAAATTTTACCATTTTTTTAAAAAAATTTAAAGTATTAAAGAAAAAAGGAGCGGGCCGTTGAAGATTCGTCCCTCGAAAAGAGTTTACTTGAGTTGTTCTGATGATTCTGAAAATCACTCAAGGAAATGAGCAATTTTTTCAGACGCTGAACAAAGATCCAAATACTTAAAACAAGCAACTAGATGGGGCTGGCCTTGAAGCGTTACGACAAGCCGCCACATATGACCATTGTATGAGTAAAGCTTACCTTGAGCAATAACGTGGGTAGTTTCTTTTTGTTGTAGGGGAGGTATAAAGATTTGCCCTTCAAAAACTCCCTTGTTACTCTGGCCAATGTGAATATCCTCTTGATGAGCTTGCCCGTGCATGTATAAACCATGGGCTTTTATTATTTTTGCCCGCTGACATTCTGGAAAATCAGTAATGCCCAAAATCAATTGATTAAATGGAGTATAAAGAGAAATAGTCTCCTCAATTTTCGTAGCAATCTGGCTCCATGCCCATGGCAGGGGCAGCACCCAGACATTTTGCGCCGGAAACGCTTTTTTTCCAACTACTTGTTCCACTTGAGTTATGATACCCGGCTTGAACAAACCCCAGAAACCAACTTCATCCCCCTGTTGAAGTAATTCAAACATGCGTTGACAAACCGACAAAGGCGTATTTCCTTTGAAAGAAACAAGATACCTTATTCTTTTCTCGTCACCCATGGAAAGAAATCCTCCTAAATACATACGGTAGCATGATATCTCTCCGTTAATTTCGCCGCGAGACTGAGTAAATAAAAATTGTTTCCCCTCATCGAATAAAAAGAACTGTCTTCCCTTTGCAACTTGCCCGTCTCTAAAAACGGGCAGGACTAAGGCATCTTTAGTGAAATAGGGATGGTCGTCGACCCATGGAATATCAACGGTTTCTACTCTTAATTCTCCCATTTTAGTTGGAAAACCGGATGGTGCCGTTAAAGTTGTCATTGGACATACCTCTTATTTCTCTCAGATTTACTTATTATATCTTAATGAAAATAACTATTTTGTCAATTATATTATTTAAATTCTCGGAAACAGGGAATCGCCTTTTTTAATTTGTTTGGCAGAAAATTGTTTGATAATTTTTTCCGCGGTTTCCGGCATAAACGGTTGTAATAATTCAGCTACGCTTAATATACTCTGCGCAACCGGCTCTAATATTTCTTTCTTTTTATTTACGTTTTCCTCTTTCCAAGGTCTTTTATTACTTAATTCTTCATCATCACCACGCAACTCATCCCACAAAATCTTTAGCACTTCATTAAATTTAAATTCTTTCATCTTTGCATTAACTTTCTCTTCTAGCTCCCCTCGCCCTGTGGGAGAGGTGGGGGTGAGGGCGATAGCATCTTTCTCCAACATATTGGCCACGCGTGCTACTAAATTTCCTAGTCCATTAGCTAAATCAGCGTTATAACGTTTCTCAAATTTTTCTATGGTAAAATCACCATCTTCAAATGGGGTAATTTCAGCTAATAAATAATAGCGCAAAGCATCAGTTCCATATTTTTCCACTAATTCAAAAGGATCCACGACATTACCTAATGACTTAGACATTTTTTGTCCATCTGAAGTAATAAATCCGTGAATTAAAATTTGAGTTGAATTTGGCAAACCAGCTGACATTAACATCGCCTGCCACATCGCGCTTTGTTGGCGCAAATTATCTTTACCAGCCACTTGCATACCGGGCCAAAACTTTTTATAATCACCTGTTTCATCGGGCCATCCTAAAGTAGAAACGTAATTAATCAACGCGTCAAACCAAACATACATGACGTGATCAGAATCACCAGGGACTTCAACGCCCCAGGGCATTTTTTCTTTTAATCTAGAAATTGAAAAGTCTTCTAATCCCCCAGCCACAAAATTCTTAATTTCTTTTAAACGCCAAGAGGGGAGTGTAAATTCTGGATTTTTATTATATAAATCGAGCAGCTTATCCTGATATTTTGAAAATTTAAAAAAATAATTTTCTTCTTCTATTAATTCTAATTCTAAATTTGGATGAGTAGGGCAGTGGTCGTCTTTTAATTCTGACTCTGTTTTTTCCAATTCACAACCAACGCAATATTTTACTTTGTAATTCTTTTTGTAGATGTCCCCTGCCTTGTCACATTTTTGCCAAAACTCTTGTGCTGCTTTAACGTGATCTTTATCAGTGGTGCGTATAAAAGCATTGTAACTGACGTTTAGCGCTTTTTTTAGGTTATCAAATTTAGCCGCATATTCATCAACATATTTTTGCGGTTCTTTTCCCTCTTCTTCAGCTTTACGATAAATCTTTAAACCATGCTCGTCAGTGCCAGTATTAAAAAATACTTCAGCTCCCTGCTGTCTTTGCCAGCGAGCGATTACATCAGCCTGAATAATTTCCAAAGCAAAACCAATGTGCGGTTTAGCATTTACATAGGGCAGGGTGGTTGTGATGTAGAAGTTATTATTCATTTTGTTTTAAATATTTATAACGCTCAAATCCTTTTTTTAACATTCGTTTAGCATTTGGCCATAAAAAATTATAATCATCAATTTCATTCTCCGTAATCCATTTGTATTTCAGATGTTCATCGCTTAAGGTTATCTCATCTTTTTCGTTTTTAATTAGGCTCGCAATTCCACAAACTGGTATATTTTTATCGCTTGTATACCAAATATCATAATCAACTATTCCTAAAATTTCAAAATTATCCAAGCCTAACTCTTCTTTAATTTCTCTTTTAAATGCTGGCTCGGAATATTCCCCTTTATCTAAACGCCCTCCTGGAATATCCCAGCTACCGGGTAAATTAGAAAACTCTGCAATTAAACATTTACTATCTCTAATTAAAATTCCCGCTTGGCTTATTTGAAAATATTCAAATTCTTTAATCATAAAACAAAAAAAGTCAAAACTTATGCTTTAACTTTACTGTTTTTGGATGTAATTGTCAATTTTTTTATTTCAAAATAGGGTAGTTACTATGAAGATTTATTGGAAATTACGACAACAAACTCCCCTTTTAGATTCTTTTTATTTGATTGTAATTCTTGTAAAACTTCTTCTGGACTACCTCGATAAACGCTTTCAAACATTTTAGTTAGCTCGCGCCCTACCATAATACTTGCCTTTTCATTAGCAGTATTTAATTCTTTTAAAAATTTTTGAATTCGATGACAAGATTCATAAATAATTACTGTTTGTTTACTTTGAACAATTTCATTAATCATTGTTTGTCTACCTTTCTTATGTGGTAAAAAACCTAAAAACAAAAACCTGTCTGTCGAAAATCCAGAAATCGATAGGGAAGTGGTAACTGCGGAAGGACCAGGGATGGGAATAATTTCCACTTCCCTACCCAATTTTTCAATTAATTCAGCAATTAATTTATTACCTGGGTCAGAAATTCCCGGTGTGCCAGCGTCAGTCACTAGCGCCAAATCTTTATCTTGTTTTAATAATTCTATAATTTTATTTACTTTCGCTTCCCCACTGTGCTGATGATAAGAAATAGTTGGCGTGGTTGTTTCGTATTTACTTAATAATCTTTTAGTTACCCGAGTATCTTCACATAAAATAAAATCAACCTCGCGCAATGTGCGCAAGGCTCGTAAGGTAACATCTTCTAAATTCCCAATTGGCGTCGCCACTATATATAATTTAGCCATATTCTTCGTTGGTAATTCTTAATTCTGCATTCTAAATTCATCAATCCACAATCCCTTCTTTTCTTTCTTTAACATAAGCACTCCATTGCTCAAATATCTCTACAAATATCTTAAACGGAGCTTCAATAATAATATCTAAAACAAATATGAAAACGTTTATTTGTGAAAAAGTCTCAGTTAACCACTTACCCATCGCCACTACTGGTACATAGAAAAAATTAGCAAAAAATGATAAGGCGTGTTCTTTAGTTTCAATCACTGAATAAGTCTTAGCAAACTTTGATAATCTAATGCCAAAGAAACTAATTAAAGATAAGAAGAATAAAAATATAATAATACTAACAATATTAAACTGTATCTGAATTAGGGCCCAAATTACAATACCAAAAGAAATTAAGAAAGTAATCGTATATAAAAATCCAAAAATTAAATTAGTCGCTGCTTTGCGCTGAGTCGGGTATTTTAATTTAAATTTACTTTTTTCTTCATGATGACCATTCTCTAATACGATTTCGTGTATTCCCTCTTGAATTTGTTTGGTATTATCATCCCCAGGAATAGAATTCAACATTACAATCAAAGCTAATAAAGCTGGCGGAAATAACACATTAATAATCAAAGAATAATAAACTAGTTCCCCACCCAAAAATAAAATGGCTGGAATTTCCAAAATAAAAACTAAAATACTTTTAGTTAGAAAAATATAGATTATACTACGAACTGCGCCTCGGCGTAACTTTCCACGCGATTCTTTATAACGTCGAGCGCATATCTTTTCCATCAACTTCTTAAATTGATCTGGGTAATTTTTTAATTTATCATAAGTATTTTCCGGATTCTCAGCTATTGCTTCTTCTAAAATTGAAAAATAAACAGTATAGCGCGCGGCAATCTTTTGGACTTGTTTGCGGAAAGGATGACTTAACTGCTGAAAAATAACTTCACGCATTTCATGATAATGTTGAGCGATTAAAGCAATATCTTCATCACTAGCTCGGTTCCAGGTTGAATTAAAATAACGGAATAACATATATTCCAACATCGCATCATCATACTTGAACAACTTATTATAAATTCCGATGTATATTTGTATTTTCCGATCACGAGTGAATTCTTTATCATCTGCATTTTCGTCAATATTTTTATTAAGAATATCAAACATGTGCTTGCCAATTGCCTGTTCGATTTGATGATCGTCCAAACTTTCTTCAATGCTGGTTGCCATTAAATTAGCAATCCAGGCTTTTGTTTCTTCAGTTTCTTTACGATCCTTTTTACCAGCCGCTAAAATAAATTTTCGCAATTTTAAGAAACGCTCAATAATTTTAGCCACTTCACCAATTTTTTTCTCTGGCACAGCTTCATTAGCCAAATAACCAGCTCTAATTAATTCTATTAATAATGTCTGAGAAATTTCCTCTACATTATCATGTCCAGTCATTAATAATCTTTTTAAAATTCTTTCAATCGCATTCTTACGTAATAGATGCTCTTCTTTGTAGTCTACTGCATTACGAATCTTTTCATAGAAAAAAGACATTTTAGAAATAATATCATTAACTTTTATCTTAGCTTCCTGTTTTTCTTCTTCTTTTTCTTCATCTTGCCCGCTTTGGTAAACTGCTCGAAAAATATCCTTAGCTGCATCAGATAATGTTAACGAAGTTTTTGTTTTTGTTGTTAAATTTGGGTTAGGCATGTTTGTGATTTATTTAATTCGTGGTATAAAATCTTTTATTTTTCTTTTTAAACTATATATCTTGTAAGCGGCATAGAATGCTATCCAAGCGGCAACTAAAAAAGCCAAGCCAACAACTAAACGCACCATAAAATCAGACCAAACAATTAGGACGGATAGGAATAATAATAAAAGGCCAGCGATTAATAAATTAGCGACAAAACCGTTAAATTGCTTGTCGATTGAAGTAAATAAATTTTTCATAGGTTTATCCTCCTTAGTAATTAACTTAGGTATAATGTAGCATAAATTAGGAATAAAAACAATTTAAATTGTCTTTTTTCGTCTAATATAAGCAAATTTTCCTATTTCTATTAATACTACGTTAATAATGCCTAGCGCTACTAACAATCCCCAATCTCGTAGAGTCAGTGGGAATGTCTTAAAAATAGTTTGTAAAGCTGGTTGGTAGAAAACTATTACTAATAATATAGTGCCAATTACGCTGGATAGCAATAATAACTTGTTAGAGAATAAATTAATATTCCAGATGTTTTTACGCAAAGATTTGCATGAATAAACAAAGAATCTAGAATCAATTGCCAAGGCAGCAAAGATAATCGACTGGATATGGATTAAACTATAATTAGTATATTTATACAAATAGTAAAAAATGCCGAGAAGCATGATGTCAGTAATAATACCGATGACAAAAATAATAAATTTCATTTCTGAATTTAGCAATGGTGCATCCTTAGGCAAAGGCGGACGTTTCATAAGATCGTCCTCTTTTGGTTCAAACGCCAAGGCAAAATTCGGCAAACCGTCTTCTATAAGATTTACCCATAAAATGTGCACGGCTAGTACTGGCAACGGCCAACCCAAAAGAATTGCCACGGTAATTAAAATAATTTCGGAAAATCCAGAGGAAAGCAGATAAGTTATTACTTTACGAATATTATCTATAATTCCCCGCCCTTCTTCAACCGCGGCGACGATCACAGAAAAGTCGTCAGTTAGTAATACTAAATCAGACACTTCTTTAGCAACGGTTGTGCCAGAGCCGAGTGCTACGCCTACGTCGGCTTTCTTCAGCGCCGGCGCGTCGTTAATTCCGTCCCCAGTCATAGCCACTACTTTGCCTAACGATTGCCAAGCATTAATAATCCGTAATTTATGTTCGGGCATTACCCGCGCGTACACGGTGATGTCATGCACTTTTTTCTGCAACTGTTTATCGGTTAATTTTTCAATATCTTTGCCCTCTAAAATATTGCTGGCTTTTACGTCTAAACCTAACTCATTGGCTACTGCCTTAGCCGTTAATTTATGATCACCGGTAATAATAACCGGGCGCATACCCGCCTGCTGACAAGTTTTAATCGCCTGTTTAGCGCTCGCTCGTAACGGGTCTTTCAAGGTAACAAGTCCAAGGAATTCTAAATCATTAACGTCGTCGTCGCGCAATTCGTCACGTACGGACACGGCGTCGCGTCGCGACGCCACCGCCAATACCCGCATACCCTGACTTGTCAGGGCATCAACCTGTTTTTTCAGAGACACGCTTAATCGCGTTTCTGCCTTGCCCAAACGTTCAAATATAACCTCTGGCGCTCCCATTACTAATAATTCATTTTTATCCTTGCCAGTTTTAAATAATCCGGCCGAAAATTTATACGCGGAATTAAACGGGATTCGATCTATCTCATTATATTTTTTACTTAATTTGTCTTTGGTAAATCCCGCTATATTTCCAGCAGTCAGGAGTGCTTTGTCAGTTGGTCGTCCTCTTAAAACTTCCCTTGCCACGCCGGAGCCCTTAGGCGAAGGCGAGGTTGAATCTCCGTTTAAATTTTCTATAAACGCTTCTGATAATAATGTTATTATTTCATTCACTTTATCTTTTTTGTCTGAAATAATTTCAGACACTGTCATCTTCCCCTGCGTCAGTGTTCCCGTCTTGTCAGTACAAATAATTGAAGTAGACCCTAATGTCTCCGCGCTGGCTAATTTGCGCACCAATCCCTTGCGCTTTAAAATCTTTTGCATGCCAATCGCCAGAATCACGGTCATGGCCATGGGCAAACCTTCAGGAATTGCCGCCACTGCCACTGCCACCGCCGTGGTAAACATTTCTACAAATTCACCTCCGGTCAACATTCCCTCTACAAAAATAAAAAGGCAGATTACTACAATAACCCCGCCTAAAATTTTGCTGAATTTTCCTAATTTTTGTTGATAAGGAGTTGCTTCTTCGGCTGTTTCTTTAATTAACTTTGCTACTCGGCCAAATTCTGTATTCTTGGCAATGGCAGTTACTACCATTTGTCCCATGCCAGATTCTACGACAGTACCCATAAACGCTAGATTCACCCTGTCGGCAAAAAAAGTTTCTTTGTCCATGCTCTCTACTTTTTTTTCTACCGGCGCCCATTCTCCAGTCAAAGCCGACTCATTCATCTTCAAATCATTACTCTCAATAATCCGCCCATCAGCCGGCACTTTATCTCCCGGTCTTAACTTAATAATATCTCCAATGGTAATTTTTTCTTGTGAAAACAGTTTTTCACGACCACCTCTAATAACAATAACTTTGTTTGTCACAATCTTTTTCAAAGCCGCCAGCGCGTCATTGGCCTTCGCTTCTTGAATATAGCCGACTATAGTATTAACCAGTACTGCCAACCAGATCACAATCGCGTCTGTATAGTCTTGTAAAAACAAAGTAACAATACCAGCAATAGCTAAAATATAGATCAACGGACTTTTAAACTGTTCTAACAAAATTCGAAATCTACTTTTCTTCTTCGCGGTCGGCAATTTGTTCAACCCATGTTTAACCAACCTTAACTTAGCCTCTTTCTTATCAAGGCCATTTTTTGATGTTTTTAATTTTTTTAATACTTCTTCGGCTTTAAGAGTGTGAAAATCAGTCATAATTTAATTATAACATAAAATTGACAAAAATTATTAATAATACTACACTGCTATGAAACCCGTTCCTTGTTTCAATGATCTCAACCTTTCCCGAAATGGAGGATAAGAAAGTGAGCACAAAAGTAAACGGATGCACAAAGGAAGTAAAAGCATACGTAACCTTTACGCCCCTGAAAAGCAAAAGATACCGTTGCAATCTTTGCAAAAAGCATATCGGAAGACTCGCTTGCAAAGGCCACCGAAAAAAGAAAGTAATCAGTGCTATATATTTTTTTTGTTTGCATCGCGCCATTTTTTATCTGCTAAGGTTAAAACGTATAGAGAGTGGTCAAGCCAATCTTCATCTGATACAAATCTGTTTATATATTCATTATTTTCTAAAACTGCTTTGCCAGTACTAATAAAGTTAAATGGACTTGATCTAACCACCCAGCCCTCGTAAAAATCACCATCTTGTGGTTCTGGTAAATCCGTAAATTCAGCGATTAGCATATATTTATTATTAAGATAATCAGCTTGCGCCTGTCCGCTAGACTTATTAGTGGTAGTAATACCACGGATAGTTTTTTGGCCAGTAACGTCTTTTAGTTCCCCACTGTAAGCATAGGCTACTTCATCCATAATAGCTTTCATTTCATCGCTGATTTCAGTATTATCTTCTTCTGGTTGACTATCAACTATTGCCTTGTCAGCTACTGCTTCATCAACCACGGCTGTTTCTTCAGTTGGCTCTTGTTCTTCAACTACATCGACGACAACTTCTTCCTCTGGCGTTTGACTACAACCAGCGCCCATTACTAGAACAGCTATGATAATTAAAAATACTAGTGTGTTATATTTTTTCATATTTTTTGGCTTAGTAAGCAAGGTTATTCTAATTTTCTCATTTTTTTAGTGGGAAGTCAAAAAAAACAGTCCCGAATTCTCGGGACTATTCTTTCATGTTGTCTATTTCTTCTTTCTGCGCTTTTGTAATAGAAGTAAGCCACATAATAAATGGCCGGCGCAGCTTATCAATCTTCCATTCATTATCCTTAAAAAGATTCGGCTTTTGAATCTTAAACATATTAAGGATGTTTATGGTCGCCTTTAAGCTAGTAGGCGCCAGCTTATTATGTTCAATTAAAAATTGTTGTTTATTAGTCATATAGATACAAAAAGCAACTCGAATAGCGTGAGTTGCATATAGTGCTTTTAGTTAAATTTCCTCGGGGAATGCCTGCCCGCCTAACTGATAATCTGTTGGCGGGGAGAATATACAACCGTTTTCCCTCTTATATTTTATATCTACATTATACATTAAATATATAAAAAGTCAATAAAAACGCCCGGGCGGAGTGTGCTCGGGCGAGGTATTCGTTGATGATGCCGGAAAACGGCGTTAAAGAGCGTTCAGTTCTCATGCCTCTTCCTGTTAAGTAAAAATAACAGGAGTAGCCCTTTTTCTCATTCTCTGCTGTTCAGGTATGCAATTCGAACAAAAACTAACTTTCAACCGTTTGGCCTCTGCGATAGAGACAGCAGAACAAACGACAGAATTAGCCGCTTCTCTAAGCATGCTGCCTTTCTCGCCACAAAGACTGGCATAGACTGTGTGAGGCTTATCATTGCCCGGTGAATTCTCCTCTCTTTCACTTGCAACTATGTGAGCGACACCCTTAAATCCTTCTCTGGACAGGAAGAAACATTCGGGCTTTGCAGATTCTTCGACTGTTTTTGCCTTAGGCCATAAGCCAATGGCACGTAATATCCACTTGATTGCTGTCCACATAGTGTCACCTCCTTAAATTCAACACTCCTCTTCATGCCCATCTTCTTCATACCCATCCTCATCAAGGGTATTTTTGAAACTTTGTGGTGTAACTGCTACAAAAAGAAAAAGAACTCCGACAACCAGGATGATTATGACTGGCACTTGTATGCCATAAATGCCCATCCCTAATAATAAAAATCCCACGAGAAGTTCTGCTTTCCTACTACTTTGGAAAAGCATTTCCTCTGTGTAACCACAAATAAGTGTCCAAAGAAAAAGGGCAAAGGTAGGCGGCCACTGCATCAACTTAACTAACCAGTTACCTGTCTTGCGAACTGCTTGACTTTTCGTATTCATTAGCCCACCTTCTTTCTGGAGGAGAATTTTTAGCTTACTTAATCATATCTTCCTCCTTTCTTAATGAGAAGTCAATCCTGTAAAATATTTGCTAGCGCAAATTTCACTGGATAAAAAAATTTTATTGACAAAATATAATTATTTTACTAATATCAAAAGATGCTTTAGCACGCTATTTTACAATCAACTGGAGGATATCATGAAAAAGATGAAACGAAACATCATAGTTGTCGTGTTCGGAGTCAGCTCCGACCTTACTGTCTTCAGATTTGGGTCCAACGGCAAGGAAAAGTTAATGTATGCAAAGATTCCTTGGGCTGAAATTGACGGAAAAATGTATTGGCCCACGGAATGGCTCTTCCAAGTTCTGAGCACTTTCGCCATCTAGCTCAAGAGGGTGATGTGATTACTGCAGCCATATGGGGAGCTGATGTTGCGCCGTTTTATGAGGGATTGAACCCTGTCGGTAAAGTATTGCATTACCGAAGCATCCCAAAAGATATTTTGGCAAAAGCAAAAACAAAAATGTCCGCCTTGGATATCTACTTGAAGACTGGTGGTGCTATAGTTGCTGATCATCAGCCCTATAATCAAATCGTAGCTGATGGTCTATTGAATGAACCTTGCAACTTTGTTCCCATGGCAGATATTATAACTCATCTGTTGGCTGGGAAAGATCTTGTTCGGCAGAGTGTTGCGCATAATCCGGTTATGTTGCAAACTTTGGGACTACTTTCCGACAAAGCTGAGCAAGTCTATCAGACTTTGTGTGGCATGCCATTACACTCTTTGAGGCCGAATGAACTTTATGTGGTGGGCCAGATTTTGACCGCACGCAACGAAGAAGAACTTACTGAACGGCATGTTGTTCTATGCACCCACGACAGCGTTATGTCACGCATGGTCGGTTTTGCTCAGTGTCCTGTGGTAGTTTGGACAGGAACTCATATCGGCATTGCCGTTCGAAACGATGATTGTCAGCCTTCACAAGAGACATTTGAAGCTGATATATGCTTTGAGGGTTCGAAAGCAGTCAGTCGTGCCGCCATCACTAACGTGGCCATGCTTGGTCATGTTTACAAAGAGCTACTGCGTCAGTGGGGTTATGACTACAAAATGGTAGGTGAGTCTCTTCTAATATTATCGAGTAAGGTCAGGCCTTTCAATTTGAAGGACATGCCTCTTGATATGCAAGATCCGCAACCGTCCATTCGTTGGTTGTTAGCAGAATATAGCAGTCTGGAAAAAGCTGCTGTGGCTCTAATCAAAACCGCAGCTTTTGCATGCCATCTACAAATCAAAAAGACAGCCAATGTTCTAAAAATTCCACGGATAAAGAAAATTGCAGTAACTGGTGGCTGGGCTCGCAATCCGTTGTTTATGCAAGAGCTGTCTAAAATATACGAAATCAAAGAAACACCTTCTTCAGGAGACGCAACGCACATTGGTTTAGCCGCTGCAGCTTTGATAGAAGTGGAAGACGTTAAAACCTACGAAGAAGCTTTCGCCATGCTGTCGGAATGCTGTAGCAACGATTGCTAAAGCATGCCACCGTTCATCATCGTTCTATAAGACACCAAAAAGCCGTCGGGTATCCCCCAGCGGCGTTTTTTTTATATTTAAAAAAGAAAAAAGGCGCCGTGATGGTAGCGCCTCCCCCAATGAGCGTAGGATTTGTGGATCTTTGTTTACGCCGGACAATCTGGCATTTCGCTTAATGCCTGAAGTAATGTGGGCAGTTCTTCTGCTTCTTCTGACTTACTTAGTATGATCTCAAGAAATAAATCAGTGTTCAAACAACCAGATTTTCCTGCATGACATATGTCCTCTATCAAAGATAGGGCTTCACGTCCCTTCTTCCGCATGATCTCACGGATAGTCATTACTCCAGTGATTTCAGTCGTAGCTTGAGGACTCATGAGGCTACCTCCTTTTCGATCTGGAACTTTTCATGCTCATCCTCTTTTGTTCAATATTATATATATTTTATCATTTCCCTATCAAAAAGTAAAAAGAAAAAACGGCCCGAAACATAAAGCTTCGTGCCGTGGAATGTGCGTGTGTGTACGATGATCACCTTCTTACTCGTTTTGTTCGAATACAAGCAGTTATGAAATGCGGGAACGTTTTACGCAACTCATCCATATCCTCAGGAATCTTTGGTTGAGACTTGATGGGAATTTTGCCAGTATCACTGGTAACATTCTTCATGATCACTTGTTTTCCTGATGTCTCAACCTTGAGATATTCAACCGCATAGGTACCTATCTTGAGAATTGATACGACAATGATCAACCGACAACCTATTGGTAAGTTAAACTGACGAGTTTGTCTGCCAAAGCTGGGAGAAGACATTTGTATCTTTTTTGCATCCAAATTCTCAAGTGCGCCATTTAGAACACGGAGGACATGCTCACGCGCTAGTTCGGAGGGTGTTGGATCTTTTCCCAAGCCACTAACTTGGTCCCTCGGAACAACCAACGCTATCTTCACCTCCAACCGCTTGAAATCATTCAAACTCCCTCCGCTTGAAGATTGAGCGCTCCCGCCTCCCTTCCGTGAAAAAAAATAGAAGTACATAAAAGTGGCAGTCGCAATAATAATAGCGACTAAGCCAAAAATAATCATAATATCTCCAGAATTCATGGAATTCATTGATTGTTCCTCCTGATAAAGATGTACGAAAAGTATCTGTATTATATATAAAATGAAGGAAATGTCAATAAATAAAAAACCTGGCAGAGTTAGACCCTGCCAGGGGTTGATTTTGTGAAAACGAACGTTGTTGTCCTTTCTTACTCAGCGGGTTGAGCGTGAGCTTCCGCAACTTGCTCCAGAGTCTGCTTGAATTGCGAAAAAAATTCGCCAAATTCATTACACCCTTCTATAACTCCAGTGATCTCTTCTGCAGAGCGATTAGCGAGAGCTTCTTCTAGTTTCTCTGGGGTTATATCAACCCATGCGTCTATTGTATTGTGAAGTTTGATTAACAAATATGCTAAGTTCCGCCATTTATTGTGTGAATCTTTACTGTGATGATCCCCCACCTTCATTCCATCACGTCGCAAACTAGCAATATGACGTTTCATCTGAGCACCGGTCAAATGTTTTCCCACTGCTTGCTGAGCGAGTTCAAACTGTTTACCATGATCTTCGACATTAGAAATCTCACGAGCAGTGCTGATATTAAGCCGCTCTTTTGGCGGAATATCCGGCCCCATCAGTTCATGAACCTTGGAATTCATGTGTGCTACTCGCAAGTACCATCCAATACTAACTGGCTTCATGCATAGAATACCAGCAACTTCCTTGTGAGTTTTACCGAATACGTCGACCATACGTTGAATAATTCGCATGGTATCAAACGGTGTATGTGGGGCGCGATTGGAATTATAAGAAGCTGATAAAATGAATAGCTCTTCCATACTACCCACTACAAGCACAGTGGCCTTGATGGTGGTCTGCTTCCCTAACGCTTTCATAACTCGCCAGCGTCGCTCACCATCTAGAATTACCCATTTGCATTGATTATCCACTATTTTACATTCTGGATGATCAGGGTTGATGTTTTTTACTACCCGAATCGCCTCCAGCATGCTTACGGTTTTGACGCCTCTTTCCAAATTCTTCAATTCATTCGGATCAAAATATTGACGAGGCTGATCAGGATTGGGTGCAATCTCATCAATCGACAAGTAAACCACCTCAACTACTTTTTGATCGTCCACTGAAGATTCGGTTGGCTTAAGCGATTCTTCGGGTTGCTCATGCGGAGTTGGTGCCGACGTTGGTGTCGCAGTTGGCGGAACAGCTGATTCTGGTGCAACAGTCGTTGGTGCCGACGTTGATGGTGGGTCATCTGTTCTTGATGACCTCACTGAAAGAGTTGGTCTTTCTCCAACACCTGGTTTCGGCGTAGGAGTTGGTTTCGGCGTTGGTGCCGGTGCTGTAACAGCTGACTTTGGCGTACTAGCCAATTGCCCTTTGCCATTACCGCCACTACCACCCTTCTTTTTCGATTTAAACGTTTTGGTTTTAGGTGGTGTATTAACCACCCCCGCTTCTTCATTGCATTCTTCGCACAAACCGTGAGTGCGATTAAAGTTTTCTTCGTCGCCACATCCAGCAGATGTCTTGCGTCTTCCGTGTTTGTTGTAACAGTTGGTACACAAACGAAAAGGAGATTCACATTCTTGGCAATGCTTTATGTAGCGAGGTAATAATGAATTCTTCTCGCACAATGCCATTCCAATATGGGCGCCACAAGAAATTCCACATTCATGGGAAGATGCTGGAATTTTGAGTGGAGTAGTGGGTTTAACTTTGCGTTCTTTTATCCCTACTTTCCTATACTGTGCCATTATCAGCACCTCCTTGATTTTGGGTTACTCAGATTTACGCTCTGAAAAGAACAGACGTTAACAAAATATTAAGCTATTTTTTGAAATAAAGCAAACTAAGTAATTGACAAAAATCATTAATAATACTACACTGCTATGAAGGAAAAGGAGGGTAGAAAAATGAAAAAAACGCCTACTATCGGAGCTCGACCGACTGCTGAGTCTGCATCAGATGAAAACTTGCCACAGATAACAATGGATTACAAAGGCTATGCTATATGCCTCTGTAAAAAGCCATTCTATGCTGGTGATACAGGGACGTTTAAATGTTCACACTGTGGACGAACCTGTATGGTGCTCAAACCACCATCGCCACAAATGTAGCAGATCTTTGGGGTAAACCCACGAACCAAAAAGAGCCGGAAGGTCCTCAGACCCCGGCTCGTTTTTTTTATGAAAAATCTTAAAACCTAACTGGCACTTCCAACGCATCATCAATAAAGACTCTAGAATTTTTATTAAAATCATCAATATCAAAATTGTCATCTTCTTTAATTATGCCCGCTTGGTAAACTTTCTTATTTAAATCCTTAGGCATCCCTCGGTAAAGCACTCTACCATGTTCGCTAGCAATGACCTGTAAACTATCTATGGCCTTAATTTGCGCTTGCGAATGACTGGTCGCTTTTATAGTTGCGTTTTGCGCGCTCAATTTAAAAGCATACAATCTAGAAGAACCTTCTAATTCGGCTTGTAAATTTTCAGATTGCCCACCTAAAGTCGTTCGCGATAATGTATCTTGATTTATAATTACAGACTCGCAATCTGATCCCTCCGCTTCCAATCTAGCAAAACCGTCTAATTTCATATCTAAGGTCAAGGGTGAATTAATAATCTCTAATTTGGAAGATACACCGGCTAAGCTACCAGTAATATTTTGTTCTATGTAAGAATTAAATTTTAACCTTGCTGACTCGCCTAAACTAATATAAATATCTTCGCTAAAGTCAGATATTTCTGCATTAGCTGAATGTATGCCGACGTATGAAGCTAATTCTGGCATTATGATTTCTACTTCTACCGGCTTATCAAAACAAAAAACACAAATTCCTGGCCGTTTAATTCTTTCCTGCATAATCTGTAGCTGTCCATCTTCAATATTAAAATTCATTCTCTGAATATCTTTTTCTTCTCCTTTAGCGATTATGGAAAATTCTTCGCCTTTAATAATGCTCGCCTTAAAATTTCCCCCTAAATAAAGTTTAGTAAAATTATCATAATTAAAATTCTGTGTTACAACCTCTATATTTTGCACCTCGCGCACGGCCTGATGAATAGTCGGCGCCAATTTTAATCCGCTGATAGAAACCGTTGCGATTGCTAATATCCAGATGCTAACTAGTATTCCGCTCAACATTAGTGTGAAAACATTTTTTCTCTTTATTAAAGCTAATCCTAAAAGTAAAATAAAGATAATTGGAATCAAAGCAATAACATAGGTAGATAAAATAACAAAATAATAAGCAACGTTGCTCGCTATTTCTGCTAAGTTAACGTCAGAAATAATATAGGGAGAATTAATGTTAAATAGCATAATGCCAGTAACTAAGGTTAAAGCTAATATTGTAACAATCATGCTGAGCGCAAAAATTAACCCTAAAATAATCCCCATGGCCGGCCAAATAATTCGAAAAAGGCGACGCATAAAATTTATCAACTGTTGAAAAATAAGAATTGGCAAATTCATAATTTTATAAATCAACGGCTTGTTCTTACTTAAATTTTTCCAAGCATTTATTCCTTCGCGTTTTATAATTTTTGATTTATCTTTAACTGCTTCTTCCAACTTTTTAATATTAACTGGCCGTCCTCGCATTTCTAGTTTCTGCGCGCTACTATCTGCTTTAGACACTACAATCCATAAAATAAAATAAGCCAAAATACCAACGCCATTGGCAAAAATTAATAGGAAAAAAATTAATCGAACAAAAACTGGATCAATACCGAAATAAGCGGCTAACCCAGAGCAAATGCCAGCAATAACGACATCGTCAGGGTCGCGATAAAGTCGTCTGGCTGGCTGAAAATTAATTTCATTATCCTTATCGTTATCTTCCTTTTCGTCCGCAATTTCTTCAGCACTCCCCATAACCTTAACCACTTGTTGAACATCTTTAATGGTTATAGCTTGTTTTTTAGAACCTGCTCCCCGAGAAAACTTTTCCGCAATTCCTGCTTCAATATCGTCCATAATTTCAGTTTGTTCTTTCTTGGTTTTATAGCGCTTTTTAATTGACTCTAAATAATCATTAAGTTTATTGTAGGCATCCTCTTCAATATTGAAGATAATTCCGCCCAAGGTGATATTAACCGCTTTTTTCATATTGTTAAATTATGTAGATTTATTAACTAAAGAATTAATGGATTTATCTAAAGCAGCCCAAGTGTCTGTTAATTGCTTTAATGAAGTTTTGCCTTTAATAGTTAAAGTATAATATTTGCGTGGTGGACCGCTTTTTGACTCTTCCCATTCATAGCTAACTAAGCCGTCTTTTTTTAAACGGCTCATTAGTGGGTACAGAGTTCCTTCGACCACGATTAAATCCGCTTGTTTTAATTTTTTTAAGATTTCCGAAGCATATGCTTTGCCTCGAGAAATAATAACTAAAATAGCAAACTCTAGTATGCCTTTGCGCATCTGCGCCTTTGTATTTTCTATTTCTATTTTTTCCATATCCACAGCATAGCATATAATACTTGGTATTGCAAGGTACTAGGTGTGGATAAATTAAAACTAACACTTGCCTATTGACATTTCAATCATATTGTATTATTATAGAATATAATCAATAAATTTTACTTATTAGCAGTATATTTGCATTACTAGCTAATCGCCTCTTTGGGGCGGTTTTATTTTATCTTAAATATGGAAATTAGAAATATAGCAATTATAGCTCACGTTGATCACGGTAAGACTACTCTGACCGATGCTTTAATGCGTCAAACTAATATGGTTGAAGAAGGTGTTAGTATGGATTCTAATGAACTTGAACTAGAACGTGGTATTACGATTTACTCGAAAAATACTTCAATTAATTATAAATCCCGAGGCGTCGGGACTAAGATCAATATAGTAGACACGCCTGGACATGCTGATTTTGGCTCAGAAGTAGAACGTGTTTTACGCTCTATTGATTCAGTATTATTAGTAGTAGATGCTCAAGAAGGTCCGATGCCTCAAACCAAATTTGTTTTAAAAAAATCTCTAGAGCTAGGTTTAAAGCCAATTGTAGTTATCAATAAAATTGATAAACCAGCCGCTCAGCCTGAGCACGCGCGTGAGTTAGTTTATGAATTATTTTTAGACTTAGGCGCTAATGACGAACAGCTTGATTTTGAAGTAATTTATGCAATTGCTAAAACAGGTGTGGCTAAGAAAAATTTAGAAGATAACTCAGACGACTTAACTCCGTTGATAGAAGCTATTATTAAAAACGTGCCAGTTGCTTCTAATGAAGAAAAAAATAAATTACCTTTATCAGTCCAGCCATTTAATCTAGCTTATGATAATTTTTTAGGCAGACTAGGGATTGGCAGAATTTATGATGGAGTTATTAAACAAGCTAGTAATGTTACAATCAAAAATATTGACGGAAAAACTCGTACTGGAAAAATTACCAAACTATTTACTTTTGAAGGTCTTAATCGTAAAGAAGTAGACGAAGCTAAGGCCGGCGATATTGTAATGATTGCCGGACTACCTGATATTTATATTGGTGAAACAATTTGCGAAAATGCAGAACAAGAAATGTTACCAGCAATTGCGATTGATGAACCGACTATTTCGCTTAATTTTTTAATTAATAGCTCCCCTTTCGCTGGCAAGGAAGGTAAATTTGTTACTAACCGTCAAATTAAAGAACGTTTGGAAAAAGAATTGGAAGTTAATGTTGGTTTAAAGATTGATTTTTCTAATATTGATCACTATAAAGTTTACGGTCGTGGTGAGATGCATATTGCTATTTTATTAGAAAATATGCGTCGCGAAGGCTATGAAATGCAAATTTCGCAACCACATGTAATTATTAAAGAAGAAGATGGCCAAAAATTAGAGCCGTGGGAAGAGGTTACAATTACAGTTCCAGATGAAATGTCCGGTGCAGTAATTGAAAAATTATCAAAACGCAAAGGCAATATGGTGAAGATGACTCCTGAACATGGCCAAATAAAAATTATTTTTGAAATTCCAACCAGAGGTTTATTAGGTTATCGTAATGATTTTGTAGTTGATACTCGTGGTGAAGGAATATTATATACTCATGTAATAGGATTTAGACCCTATGCTGGTGAAATTGTTAAAAGTGAATTAGGTTCAATGGTATCAATGGTTACTGGCAAGGTCTTAGGATTTTCTTTATTCAACTTGCAGAATCGCGGTGTTTTATATATCCCAGCTAACGTTGAGGTTTACGAAGGTCAAGTTCTTGGTAATGTAGCCAAGGGTAATGATATGACAGTTAATCCTATTAAAGGTAAACAATTAAGTAATATGCGCTCTTCAGGCGCTGATGAAGCAATCAACCTTACACCTCCTCTTAATTTAACTCTAGAAACTGGTATGAGCATTATGGCTGAAGATGAATATTTAGAAATTACTCCTAAAAGTATTCGCTTACGCAAAATGCTTTTGACTGAAACTGAACGAGTACAGGCAGACAGAAAAAAATAATTTAAAACAAAAAAAGTAGAGACGCGCTACCCCAGTGATAAGCACGGGGCAAGTATCGCGTCTCTACTTTTTTTGTTAAACTACTGAAATAATTTTATACTCCACTTCCCTGCCTTTTAATTCCACTTTAACAATTTCACCAATGTGACGGCCCAGAAGAGCCTGTCCAATAGGAGAGTTATGTGAGATAACACCGGAGATAGGGTCTGTCTCGGCTGAACCTAAGATTTGATATTTTTTTTGCTTGCCGTTAACTTCAACTATAACCTCATGACCTAATTCAATCTTCCCACTTTTCTTAGGTGAAATAATTATTCCATGATTTAAAATATACTCTGTTTCTGCTAAATGGCGATTAAGTCCGCGCAATTTGCCTTTGGCGATTTGATAGGCCGCGTTTTCAGAAAAATCCCCCATCTCCGCCAATCTTCTTACCTCCTCAGCCAAATGTGGGCGAGCTTTTTTCAATCTAACAAATTTAGCAGACAATTCGTCATATTTTTTTTGCGTAATATGCAAGTCAACCGGCTGCATATTCTTATTTTCTGATTTTCTAGTGGGTAATCTCATGTTTTAATTATAACATGTATATTTTATATATATAAATTTTTTGGACAAAAAGACAGGCAAACAACAAAAAACATGCTATAATATATACAACTTATTAACTTCTTAACTATAAACTTATGAAGCTAAAAAAAGCAATCCAATATTTATTGGTATTTATGCTTGTTTTTTCTTTCAGCGTAGTGGGCGTTAGCGCCGCTGATTTTCGCGTTGGAGAAAAAACAGGTGGTAGTATTTCAATCGGCGCAGATGAATCAGTGAAAAATTTATACACTGCTGGCAACATCGTTTCCGTTGAAGCTGACGTTGAAAAAGGATTATATGCTGGTGGCAACGCCGTTACTATCAATGGTGATGTAGAAAACACCCTTAACGCCGGAGGTGGAACTTTAATAGTTAACGGCGATGTAGGCGGAAGCATGCATGGCGCTGGAGGCACGGTTGTAGTTGGGGGTAAAATTGCTGATGATTTATTTATTGGTGGTGGCAATATCAGTATTACTAAGTCTGCAGCTGTTGGCGGCGATTTAATTCTAGGAGCTGGCACAGCTAACATCCAAGCGCCAATTGCTGGTGATGTTTATTTAAGCGGTGGCGAGGTATTTATTGATAGTGAAATTGGGGGCGATGTTGTTATTGAATCAGTTGAAAAATTAAAGTTAGGTAGTAACGCAATAATAAATGGAAATTTAAAATACAATTCACCTAAAGAAGCAGAGATAGACGACAACGCCAGTATTCTAGGTACTATTGATTATAATAATCCTACTAGTGGACAAACTAATAAAAAAGAAAATATAGCAGCTATATTATTTGCGATCATTTCAATTGGCATTTTAATTAAACTAGTTGGTGCAATTATTGTTGGTTTAGTGTTTATCTACTTATTTAAACGTTATACCAAAAATGCAGTAACAGAAAGTTTAACTAAATTTTGGCCTAGCTTAGGAATTGGTTTTGCAGCTTTATTTTTAACACCTATTGTAATAATCTTATTATTATTTACAGTTGTTGGAATTTGGTTAGCGATTATGATTGCTTTAATTTATATTTTATCAATCTTTATTGCTGCTTCCCTAGCTCCGATTATCTTTGGTAGTTGGCTGATAAAAATATTAAAGAAAAACAAAAGTTATGCGATTGGTTGGCTGGAAGTTGTAGCTGGTGTAATTGTTTTAATGCTAGTTGGAGCTATTCCTTTTATTGGTTGGATTGTTGGCTTAGTTTTCATGTTGATTAGTTTAGGTGCTTTGTATAAATTAGTCTATAAAGCGATAACGACTAAATAAACCTAATATAACGCTGATATAACAAAAACGCCTCTAAATAGAGGCGTTTTTGTTTAAAATGGAAAGCTATTGACAAAAAGCAATCTTTTTGCTATCATTATGTATAGGATTTACACTAATATCACTACATAGAAATAGACCCCATGTTGCTTATAGTAACGGGGTAAAGTCGGATTTCTATTTTATGTTAGGAATCCACTTTAATTTAATGTATACAAAATCATGACAGGAACAATCAAAAAGCTAACTGACAAAAATTTTGGTTTCATCGCTCAAGAAGAGGGCGGAAATGATTTATTCTTCCACGCTAATAGCTTGGAGGGTGTTGAATTTGACACTCTACGAGAAGGCGACAAGGTTGAATTCGAAATCACTGACACACCAAAAGGTCAAGCTGCTGATCAAGTTAAAAAAGCTTAATAGTTTTTTATAACGATTACAGAAAAAATAGTCCCTCCCGAATACTCGGGATCGGGACTATTTTTTTATCGATAAATTTAGATTAAATTTTTTAGATTATTCAGTAGTAACTCCGTCAAAATGTTCTTCTTCTGCCTCAGCTTTAGTTGGGTGAATTGTGCCATCCTTATGCTCTGGTGGAGAATAAACAGAATATAATTTTAATGGTTCTGATCCAGTATTAATTATGTTGTGTTCAGCCCCAGCTGGAATTACAACTGCGTGTTCGGCGGGTAGCTCACTTTCTACTCCATCCAAGACTGCTTTAGCACTTCCCTGTTCAATACGAATAAATTGATCTAGTTCATGCACTTCGCTGCCGATGTCATCGCCAACTTCTATACTCATAACAACTAATTGGCTATTTTTAGCAGTATATAAAACTTTGCGAAAATTATTATTTTCTAAAGTTTCTTTTTCAATATTTGTAATAAAACCTTTCATATATTTGAATTATTAATAAATTAAAATTATGACATATATTTGCCCCGACTAAATCCAAGAACGGCTTGGCAATGCGGACAACTATACATTATTTCTTGTTTAAAAAATCCATGACCTGTAACCTGTTTATTTACAGTTCCTAATTCCACTTGTCCTTTACAAAAAGGGCATTTAGCATTTGATTGATTTTCCATATTATTTTTTATTATAAAAATAAACCCCTCCAATAACTATTAAAGGTAAAGCTACTATTAACATAGTAATTATAATATCATCAAAATTACTTCGATAAATATTATAAATCTGTAGAGCGATAAATAAGACAATAATTATTAACCAAGTTGTTTTAGCAAATTTCTTATTCATATTGTTTCTTGCCCGCCTCAATGCAAAGCTTTGGGTGGGTTATTAATTATTACTAATTGTAGATATATATTAACATAATATTGACTAATTTGAAAATATTCGCTATTATATCTCTAGTGGCCAACCACTGTTTTTTATTCCCAGGTAGCTTCCGCCAGAGGCGGACAAGCAGCGCCTGCCAGCCTCTGGCTGGGTAGAGTAGGTTCCGCCAGAGGCGGACAGGGGCTGTTTAATCTATATGTTTATAACGTATGTGCTAAAAAGTTTAAAGAACGGAAAAAGATATGTTGGTCATTCTTCAAAAGACGCCCTAATAAGATTGCATGAGCACAATCATGGCTCTAATAAATGGACTTGTGCAAATAAACCCTTCAAACTTATATACGAGGAAAAGTATAAAACAAGAGATGAAGCGATAAAAAGAGAGCGTTTTTTGAAATCTGGTCAAGGTAGAAAATGGCTAGATGAAAATATAAATTTCCCAGGTAGCTCAGCGGTAGAGTAGGTGGCTGTGAACATAAACAAACCACGCAGCTTCCTCGAGTAATCGAGGTCGAATAACAGGGTGAACTGCTGGAAGCCTAAATCCCGAAATCTCGGGACATGGTAATCAGCAGCCAATCCTCCGAAGTATTTCGGAGGCAGGTTCAGAGACTATCCCGAAAGGGAGTACTTCCACTTTTATAGTGGCGGGAAGCGCCCTGCTCCCGACATACGTTATGTCGGGATGATGATATAGTCCACGCCTTTTGGAAACAAGAGGATTTCGTGTAACCACTTGGTCGTCGGTTCGAATCCGACCCTGGGAGCAAATAATTTTTATTCTATAAAAAACCTATATGGCAAAACGAAGAACTGGCGTTGGAAAAATGACAAAAACTCACTCTCATAAAACTGCAAAAAGACTTGAGATTAAGCGAGTTATGCTTGAAGAAAGAGCGAATAAAAAAAAGCATAAATAAAAAAACAGTTCCGAGTAATCGGAACTATTTTTTATTGACTTTATTTATTAAAAATTAAGTTTAGAATAAAAATAAATATTTTAATATATTTTATATAGTGTTATAATATAAACACTAATTTTTAATTATACAATTATGGAAACAATGCCTTGGCTAATGATTGCTATTTTAATCTTAATAATCGTCTTAGGAATTTTCGCTGTTATTACTGCTAGAAAAAACAAACGACGTCCACCAGATTATTACGCTTTTTTTTGGATAGGCTTAATCTGGACAATTGTTGGTCTGCCTCTTTATCGGGAAGGCAATTTCGCTTTTTTAGCTATGGGAATAATATTTTTAATAGTCGGTTTAGCTAATAAAGATAAATGGGAGAAAAATAGAGTTAGATGGGGCGACTTGACTGAAGGGGAAAAAAAGCTCAAAATGGGTATTATAATATTCCTAGGATTATTGATTTTAGCTGGAATGGTTATGTTTTATTTAGCAGAAACAAAAAAATTAGGAATGTAGAAATAATTTTATTTTAAATAATTTTGAGACGCTTTTTAAAAGCGTCTCTATATATTATGCCAAATTATAAAAAAGAATCTTTGCGCTTACACGCTAAAGCAAGAGGTAAGCTGGAAATTTGTAGTAAAGTGTTATTAAAGAATGAAAAAGATTTATCACTTGCTTATACTCCTGGTGTAGCTGAAGTTTCCCGTGTTATCGGCCAAAATAAAAAATTAGCAAAAAAATATACCATCAAGCAAAATACTATAGCCATAATTACTGATGGATCTTCTGTTTTGGGATTGGGCAATCTTGGTCCAGAAGCGGCTCTGCCTGTAATGGAAGGTAAAGCAATCCTATTTAAAGAGTTTGCTAATGTGGATGCTTTTCCAATTTGCTTGGATACACAGAACACTGAAGAAATAATCAAAACAGTGAAATATTTAGCGCCAACCTTTGGCGGAATAAATCTGGAGGATATTTCCGCGCCGAGGTGTTTTGAAATTGAACAACGACTAAAAAAAGAACTAGCTATTCCTGTTTTTCATGATGATCAGCACGGCACAGCAGTGGTAATTTTAGCCGGCTTAATAAATGCCCTAAAGTTACACCAGAGTAAAAAAACAGATGTAAAAATAGTAGTCAACGGCGCTGGCGCAGCCGGAGTTGCGGTTGTTAAATTATTATTAAAATACGGATTTAAAAATATTATTACTTGTGACAGTAAAGGAGTTATTTCAAATAAACGAACCAACTTAACGCCAATAAAAAAAGAGCTGATTAAAATTACAAATAAAAATAACATTTCTGGACATTTGGCAGATGCGGTAAAAGAAACTGATATATTTATTGGTGTTAGCGTACCTGACGTCCTTACTGAAAAAATGATTAAAAGCATGAATCTTCGCCCGATTATTTTTGCCATGTCCAATCCTGAACCAGAAATTATGCCTGATAAAGCAAAAAAAGCTGGCGCCTTTATTATTGCTACTGGTCGGTCTGACTTTCCTAATCAAGTTAATAATGTCCTAGCTTTTCCAGGAATTTTTCGAGGAGCTTTAGATAAAAATAAAAGAAATATTACTGATAAAATGTTAATCCACTCAGCTGAGGCTTTAGCTAAATATACTTCTAAATTAAGCGTGAATAATATTCTTCCTAGTCCATTGGACAAAAAAGTTTCAAACATAATTGCAAAAGCAATCTAGTCTAAAATAGTTGACTTTTTCTGCTTTTCGGCAGATAATATAATTAGATAAGCGTTAGGAAGGGGTACGCCAATGAATGCATCAACAGGAATATGTTTTGGAATCTTAGGAATGGGATTCTTTATTGCTCTAACTGAGACTGTGAATTTCTTCAACAGAAAAGGGAGGAAGCAAAAAATATGCAAATGTTTCAAAGTGTCCTTTCTTTTACTAACCACTGTTGCAATCTTCCCCCTCGTTCTTTATTCAGGTGTAAATCTCATGGAACACATGTTGAGAGAGGAGTAGAAAAATGAACGAATCATGGATGTCGCTACTATCTAGTGTGCCTATCCTCATTCTTTTCTTGATTCTTCTTGTAGCGGTGATTTTTATCATCTGCAAGATAGTGGAAGGAGTGCAAGGGCCACGTGAAGTGACGCGAGAAAAAATGGTAATGGATTACAAGAAGGAGATTGAGCAGGCCTACCGTTCACCTACGTAGTGGACGGTTCTTTTTTTATAAAATTAAACAAAAAAAAGCGGCTCACTCCCAAGGTTGGGTGTGAGCCGTTGATATCTCGATTAGTGTTTCGAGAGGTTCGAATGAACGATTGGCGGCTATCCCTTTTTGTCGCCACCACCTCCAGCGCCCGTGCCAACGTCCGCGGATTCGGATTTGGATTCGGGTTCGGGTTCGGTCGTCGGAAGCGTTTCGGGAGACGTTGCGGTTTCGGCCACGCCGGATTCGTCCGTGGGTTCGGATTCAGGAGTTTTGGAAGGTGCAGCCGCGGCGTCGGATTCGAGCTCGTCCGTGGGTTCGAGTTTGTCCGTTTCTGACGAAAGCTCTTTTTCGTTGATGAAAGATAAGATTACAACGTCTCTCATCCCTTCGGGAAGCGTCATCCCTTCGGGAAGCTTGTCGTCCCTCTCATCGACCTCTTCACGAACGAAAAAAACAACTTTGCCCTCGCGCTCTCCGAAGCTCACAATCTGTTCAGCCTCCTTCGGATTGTACGCCTGCAACAGACATGAAGCACGCGCTTGCATAAGTTCCTCATCGCCTTTGCATTGCTGGAGGAAAGCTATAATCTTGCGCAAAGCACGTTCCTCGCGAACAATGTTCGTTTCTTGCTCAACGAGATTCGCGCTCTGTTCATAAAGCGCCTTACCTTCAGCGCCGGAGAGATTCCATGCCGCCAGGCCATTAGCACTCTTGACAAGGAACTTACCCTCTTCTTCGTCTTTAACCACCCTTCTTCCATCATGAAATGGTAATCCCGAGCATTGCGCCACGATTGCTCTTTGAAGCTCGCGATCCGCTTCCTCATGGCCACTGCGCAATGTAGACAACTTGGCCCGAATCTCTTGGCAGGGCTGTTCTTTTTCGCCCGCCTTGAGAAGCAAAGCGAAAAATTCTTGGAACGCTTCGATCGCTCTCTCATCAATTTCTCCCTGACAGGGAACGAGCCTTTGTCCACTCTTGTGAGTACTAACTTGTCCTTCGAGGTCAACCTGAATGAGCATAAGCACCAGATTCTTCCCTCCTCCGGTCATCTGCTTGAATACATCAAACAGCGCCTTGCCTTCTGCATTTGATAAAAAATTCAACATCCTTGCTTCTCCTTCGTTGTGTGAGTTCTACTCCTAATTAGTATGCAAAAATCAAAGGCAAAACTCTTTAGGTAGCTTTTTACATTAACATTATTTAAAAAATTTGTCAATCTATACTTAAAATTACATAAAATATGCTATAATTAAGTTATAATAAATTCAAGCTATTTTATGACTTATCTTATTGTAATTATTCTAATCCTGCTTTCCGCAACTTTTTCTGGCCTAACCTTAGGCTTTTTTAGTTTGAATAAAGACGATTTACAGAGAAAAGCAAAGTTAGGTAATAAAAAAGCAAAAAAAATATATAGTGTACGAAAAAACGGTAATTTATTGTTATGCACACTTTTAATTGGTAATGTAGCGGTAAACTCTGCTATTTCTATTTTCTTAGGCTCAATTGCTTCTGGTTTTACTGCCGGATTAGTAGCCACTGCCTTGATTGTAGTTTTTGGTGAAGTAGTCCCGCAAGCATCTTTTTCTCGCTATGCATTAACTCTAGGCGCAAAATTTGTTTGGTTAGTAAGAATCTTTATTTTTGTCCTCTTCCCTATTTGCTGGCCCATGGCTTGGATATTGAATAAAATATTAGGAGAAGAAATGGCAACTATTTATTCTAAAAAAGAGCTGTCAAAAATGATTGAGCAACACGCCAGTTCAAATGAAAGTAGTATTGATTCAGATGAAAAAAGAATCATGAAAGGAGCATTATCTTTTTCAGAAAAAACCGTTAAAAATATAATGACGCCAAAAGAAAAAATAGTAATGCTAAAACATGATAAAAAATTAAACGAAAGAAATATAGCGCAAATTAGTAATTACGGCCATTCACGCATTCCGGTTTATGAAACTAGTAAAGATAATATTATTGGACTTTTATATGTAAAAGATTTGCTACCCTACAAACATGAAGATTTAGATAAAAAAACAGTAGGTGAAATGTCCAGACAAAATGTAATTACTACTCACTTAGAAGAAACTTTAGATGATTTACTAAATGATTTTAAAGAATCACATAATCATTTATTTATTGTAATTAATAAAGCCAAAAAAGTTTCTGGAATTGTTACGATTGAAGATGTAATAGAAGAAATTTTAGGTACTGAAATTATTGATGAGTATGATGTAAAAAAATAAATAGTTTACATAAACTCACTTTATTTATTAAATTTCCTGCTAAATCTATAAAATTTGCAGGGGCACAAAAATATGGAGACATCCATTTTACTCGCTAAAATAATGGGGCTTTATCTCATTATAATGTTTGTTTCGGTGTTAATTAATAAAAAATTAATGCCAAGTTTAATTAAAGACGTTATCAAAGATACCGCTCTCATGATGTTTGGTGGCGCAATGACCTTGATTTTAGGATTATTGTTAGTTCTAACTCATAATATCTGGACAGCTGATTGGGTTGGATTAGTTACGCTTCTAGGATGGCTAGTCTTAATTAAAGGCTTAGCACTTGTGCTTTTTCCTGAGCAATCTCCTAGCTGGGTAACAAAAATAAAAAGTGGCACAATAGCAGCTGGTTCTGTTATCATGCTAATAGTCGGAATTTATTTAACTTACGTTGGATTTACTGTATAAAATTTAAATACAAAAAAACTACCTGCCAATATGGCAGGTAGTTTTTTAAATTTGTTAAGCAATCCCCTCATTTTCAACTAAATATGTTATAATAACAGCATGAATCTAGTACTACTTTTAAAAACTTCTCTCAAAGTTCTGCGTGCTAATCAACGACGGACTTTTTTAACTGTGCTAGGAATTATTATCGGAATTGCTTCGGTTATTGTAGTAATGTCAGTTGGTGCTGGAGCGCAAAGTTTAGTTTTAGACCAAATTAATTCAGTTGGATCTAATCTAATTGCAATTATGCCTGGCTATAGTGATGATGATGGACCACCAGCTTCGGTCTTCGGAGTTACTGTTACTAGTTTAAAACATACTGATACTGAAGATATTAAAAAAATACCGGAAATTGAAGCAGCTGCTAGTTATGTGCGCGGTACTGAAACTATTAAATGGCAAAATAAAAAAACCGAGGCCATGTATGTTGGCACTAATTCTGATTATATTGATGTTGAAGATACTGAAACTATCCAAGGCGCTTTTTTAGATGAAACGCATGAGAAAGGAATTAATCGAGTGGCAGTTTTAGGCTGGCAAGTTTGGCAGGATTTATTTGGAGAATCAGAAGAAAATCCAATCGGACAACGAATAAAAATTAAACGAGAAAACTTTCGAGTAATTGGTGTTATGGAAAAAAGAGGAGTGCAAGGCTTTCAAAACCAAGATACTCTTATTTTTGTACCGCTAGAAACTTCTCAAAAATTATTGTTAGGTATTAATCATATCGCTATGGTTAGGGCAAAAGTAGCTGATGAAAATGAAGTTGATTTTGCCATGGCTCAAATTGAACAAATACTACGAGAAAATCATAATATTAAAGAGTCGCAAAGTAGCGACTTTACTATTCGCGCTACTACGCAGGCATTGGATGTACTGGGCTCAGTTACTGGCGCTTTGACCTTCTTTCTTAGCGGTATTGCAGGTATTTCATTAATAGTGGGGGGGATCGGCATTATGAATATTATGTTAATTGCAGTTCACGAACGAATCCGAGAAATTGGTTTACGCAAAGCAATCGGCGCCAAAAACAATGATATTCAAAACCAATTTTTAATTGAATCAGTTATTTTAACTTTAGCTGGTGGAATTATTGGTATTATTCTGGGCGTTTTAATATCTGGCTTAGTAGCGCTAATCGCGCACTATCTAGGTTACAATTGGGATTTTGTTATTAGCATTAGTTCAATAATTTTAAGTGTCGGCGTTTCCTCTGCGGTTGGTATTATTTTTGGTTGGTACCCTGCTAAAAGAGCAGCTAGTTTTAATCCAGTAGAAGCTTTACGGTATGAGTAAGTCTCCTTTTTGTCATTTCGAATCCCGACGCCTCGGGATGAGAAATCTATAATATTAACATCAGTGCGCTAAAACAACTATTATAGATCTCTCCCCCGCCGTGGGCGGGGTTCGAGATGACAAAAAATAAGTATTATTAAAAATTACAATGCTAAACCCCTTAAAAATAGCTTACAATTCTCTAAGACTACATAAAGTCAGATCATCACTGACTGTTTTAGGGTTGGTGATTGGTATCTTGTCTATTATCGTCGTAATTAACATGGGTTCAGGCATTGAAAACTTTATTTTAGATCAAATAAAAATATTTGGCACTGATTATTTGGAAGTAGAAATTAAGGTACCTAATGTTTCCAAAACTTCCACTTCTAATGCGGCTGGGATTGCTCAAGGAGTTTCCATTACTACTTTAAAGTTAGATGATGCTGAAGAAATTAAAAAACATCCAAATATAAGCGGCTATTATGCTGGCTTGTTCTCTCAAGATGTTATAACCTTTCAACGAGAAAATAAAACTACTATGATTTGGGGTACTTCGCCTAGTTTTTTTGAATTATCAGAAACTGAAGTAGAATTTGGTCGTCCATTTGCCAAAGAAGATGACGCCGGGCAAGCAAAGGTAGTAATTTTAGGAAAAGCTTTAAAAGAAAAATTGTTTGGTGAAAGTGATGCAGTTGGTGAACGAGTAAAAATTGGCAATAGATCATTCAGAGTTATTGGTGTGATGGAAGGTCAAAATTCTGGAATGTTTTTTGATTTAGATAGTTTTGCTTTTGTGCCGATCAAAACTTTACAAAAGCAAATGCTAGGTGTCGATTACATTCAATTCTTAGTTGCTTACATGCACGATCCATCGCAAGCTGAAGCAACCGCTGTAGATGTAAATGAAATAATGCGCGCTCAACATGATATAACTGATCCTAATAAAGATGATTTTGCGGTAACAACTATGGAAGAGGCGATGGGGATGATGGATGCAATTACTGGCGGTATTTCCCTACTCTTAATTGCTATTGCCGGTATTTCTTTACTTGTGGGCGGAGTCGGCATTATGAATGTAATGTATGTTTCAGTTACTGAACGAACTTATGAAATAGGTTTGCGCAAAGCAGTTGGCGCAACTAATAGTTCAATTCTCTGGCAATTTCTCTGGGAAGCCTTATTCTTAACATTTTTAAGCGGAGTAATTGGAGTAATTTTAGGAGAATTATTTAGCACCTTAGCCGCTCTGGCCGCTCGTTATGCTGGTCTTGATTGGACTTTTACTTTTTCTATTTTTGGCATAATATTAGGCGTTGGCTTTTCTATGTTAGTCGGCTTAATTTTTGGCATCTACCCTGCTCGTAAAGCAGCTTTAATGGAGCCGGTGGATGCGCTTCGGAAACAATAAACCCACAAATCTACAAATCAGCTACGTATAACACAAATACTATTTGTAATATTTGTAGCTGATTTGTAGATTTGTGGATATTTTATTTGACAAGGCCATTCCTTCGTCGATGTTCCACTGCCCCATCGCTTTCAATCTTACCATCGCGCAAAAATATAATTCTTTCAGAATATTCGGCTGTATATTTTTCATGGGTTACTAAAATAATAGTTTTACCAGCATCGCTTAAATCTTCTAAAATTTCCATGATTTGTCCACCAGTCTTAGAATCTAAATTTCCAGTTGGCTCATCAGCAAAAATAATAGAAGGATCATTAACTAACGCCCGAGCAATAGCTACCCGCTGTTTTTCTCCGCCAGAAAGTTGATTGGATAAATTATCTCGACGATGATCTAAACTAACCGCTTTAATTGCTTTGGTAACTAACTTATTTTTTTCTGCTTCATTAACTTTTTTAGTGTAAGTCAAAGGCAATTTAATATTATCAAATACAGAAGTACGAGGTAGTAAATTAAACTGCTGAAATACAAAACCAATTTCCGAATTACGTAAATCTGCTAATTTTATATCATCAAATTGAGAGGTTTCTTTTCCTTTAAATATATACTTCCCTTCAGTCGGCCGATCAAGAAAACTTAAAATATGCATTAAAGTAGATTTTCCACTACCAGATGGCCCCATGATCGCTACAAATTCTCCTTCTTTTATATTAAAATCAAGGCCATGTAAAACTTTAGTTACAAGGCCATCAGTTTCGTATTGTTTATGAAGATTTGTAATCTCAATAAGAGACTTTTTATTTGTGGCCATAAAAAATTATTTTTCTTTTACAAACGTAACTGCCTCTTCACCTTCTTCTACTCCGGAAAGGATTTCAATTCCCTCATCTCCACGCAAACCTAACTCAACTATTTTTCTTTCTGGAACGCCGTCAACTAAAACATCAATATATTTATCACCATTCTTAGATTTAACTGCTCTAAATGGCACAAATAAAACATCTCCCTCCTCAGCGGTCACAATTTTAACATTAGCCGTCATGCCTGGTTTAATTTCTTCATATTGTTCATCAAGTTGAACCTTAATCTTGTAATACACTACATCTTGAATAATTGTTTCTGCTGGATCAACAAAGCTGACTGTTCCTACAAATATATTTTCATCACTAAATGCGTCCAAAGTAACTTCAGCTGGCTGGCCAGCTCCAATATTAGCAATATCTGATTCAGAAATATCAACTTCAATTTGCAAGGTTGACTCGCCTATCATTTCTAAAACCGGAGAGCTTAATGAAGATTGCTCACCAGCATTAAAATTCTTTTTAGTAACAACCCCGGGGATAGGAGATTTAATTATAGTATCGCCTAAATTTGCTAAAGCTAAAGTTAATGATGCTTCAGCCTGGCTAATTCTAGCCTTAGCTGAATTAATTTCAAATTGTCGTGGTGGTGATTTTTTTAATTCTAGTTGTGATTCCGTAACTTTTAAGGTAGCCTCAGCAGTAATGATTGCATTTTCACTAGCAGTTATTAAATCATTGTAATAAGCTATTTTATTTGTCCAGGTACTTTCGGCTGATTGTAAATTACTCTTAGAAGCACTTATTGTTGTCTGCTGAGTTCTGATATTACTTTTTAAAGCATCTAATTCAGTTTCTGACAAACTACTTGAAGTATTAGTGGCTGACAAAACATCTAATGTTTTAGTAAGTGCATCTGTTGTTTTTTGTAATGCTTGTTTAACCTCGCTTAAGGCGCTTAAAATTGCTAAATCAGATGATGTATTATTCAAACTATTAACGCTTAATAATGCGCTGTTAATTAAGTTATTAGCATCACTTTCATTACTGCTAGCTTCTGATATTAAACTTGTATTTTGTGCAGCTAAAACATCTCTAGCGTCAGGATCATTTAGTGTATTGCTAACTTGCTCTGTTGCTCCTTGAGCAGCAATTAATTCATTATAAGTGGTAGTTAAAACAGTCTCTTTTAAATTTAGTAATTCAGTGTCACTTTTTGTCTTTAAAGTTGTTAAATTATTTTGAGCAGTAATAACATCTTGCTTCTTCTGCCCTACTGTATCTTCAGTAACCTGAATATCAGCGCTAGAAGCGCCTGCTAATAATTCTTCATAATCTGCCTTAACTTGCATTATTTGCGCTCGTGCATCACTTACTCTGCTTTGTGAGGCACCTGCCTCTAAACGGGCTAAAACCTGACCTTTAGCGACCTGATCGCCAGCTTTTACTAAAATAGAAGATATTCTACCGGCAGTCTTAAAATTTAATTCAATTTGATCAACCGACTCAACTTTTCCAGTTGCTTCTACGCTTTGAGTTAATAAGCCACGTTCAACTTGAGCAGTTGTATATTCTGGCTCTTTTTCTAACGCACCGAAAAAATAGTACCCCCCACCAACGATGATTATAATACCAACTACTACAGTAGATATTATTTTTATTTTTTTAGTTAACATAAATATGTAATTAATAGTTCTATTATAGCAAAAAAACTACTATTTATCTATTAAACATCGCCCAGTCATTTCTGGATTTTTCCCTAATCCCATCACCTCTAAGATCGTCGGCGCAACGTCAGTTAAAATTCCAGCCGGAGTTAAAGACGATAAATCATTATTTTTAATATATTTATTTGGCTGACCGGCAAGATTGCTAGCCACTGTTATAAAAGGTACTGGTGACATATTATGTTCTTTATCTATATCGCCAGTTGTATAATTAAACATCTCCTCTGCGTTTCCGTGATCGCTAACAATAAATACTGCTCCACCTTTTTTAGTAACTGCTGGGACAATTTCTGATAAACATTTATCAACTGTTTCAGTTGCTTTAATAGTAGCATCTAAATTGCCAGTATGGCCAACCATATCCGTATTGGCCAAATTAATTACCATAAAATCAAATTTATCGCTGTTAATCGCTTCTATCGCCTTCTGCATTACTTCCATGGCCGACATTTCTGGTTTTTCATCATAAGATTTTACTGCCGGTGAAGGAATTAATATTCTTTCTTCACCCGTAAATGGCTTTTCCGCGCGTCCGTTTAAGAAAAAAGTTACATGAGCGTATTTTTCAGTTTCGGCAAGATGTAATTGAGTTAAATTATTGTCGGCCAGAATTTTTGCCAATGGATTTTTAATAATTTCAGTTGGAAATAAAACATTTACTGGCAAATCTTTTTTGTATTCAGTGAAAGTAGTGACATGTAAATCATTAAACTTTTTTACAGCAAATTTATCAAAATCCGGTTCAACTAAACTTTCAACTAATTGGCGAGCTCGATCTGCTCTAAAATTAAAAAATATTACTGAATCGCCGTCTGCTATAGATGTTACTGATCCCGAGTGCTCGGGATTATTTTCATTTTGCAATATTGCTGGAGCTAATTCTTCATCATAAACTTCGCTCGCATAAGAACCTTCAATCATCTTAATTGGGTCAACGCCAACTTTTTCTGATTGACCATTAATTATCGCATCATATGCTTTTTGAATTCTGTCCCAATTTTTATTTCGATCCATGCCATAATATCGCCCGCCAAGTGTAGCTACTCGGCCAACTTCATGTTGTTTACAAAAATTTAAAGTATCAACCATTGCTTGTTTACCAGCATCTTTTGGCGTATCACGTCCGTCTAAAAATAAATGTAAAAAAACTTTCTCGCCAATCTTTTTTTCTTTAGCAAAAGCAATTAACGCCTCTAGGTGACTTTGCGAACTATGAACTGCCCCTTTACCAATCATACCAACTAAATGTAAATTGCCCTTGCCATCTTTAACTCGATTATACGCTTCCTGTAATGCTTTTAATTCAAAAAAGCTACTATTAGAAATAGATTCATTAATACGAGGAAAATTTTGTAATAATAATGTGCCAGAGCCAATCGTTAGATGCCCTACTTCTGAATTACCAACCTCCCCAAACGGTAAGCCCACACCCAAGCCAGAAGCTTCTAAAAGCACGCTAGGGTAATCCTTAATTAAAGAATTAAAAAAAGGCTTTTGAGCCAATGAAATTGCGTTGGATGAACTGGCTTGAGATATTCCAAATCCGTCCAGTATTATTAAAACTGATGGTTTAAAATTTAATTTCATATCACTATGAATTAAGCTCCTCTTTTATAATCTCTCCTAGCTTTTCTTCTGTTTCTTTTAATTCTTCTAAAATCTTTTTTTTCTTGTATTCATCATCTTCTTTTTCATACTCCACTACATTCATATTGTATTCATAGACAATGTCAGTAATTACTGGCAAGACCTTTGCTTTTTGATCTGGATCAGAGATGTTATGCTGTTCTAAGAAATACTCAATAGTTTTTTGTGAGACTTCATTTTCCATATTTATATATGAATTATAAAATTTGACATGAATTCTTAATCTTTTTTTTGCCTAAAAATACACTGTAAGCATCTTCGGCTGAATAATCATATAAAGATATAGCTGAAATTGCATTTGCCATTCTAACTGCTTCATCTAACGGTCGTTGATATATATTTCGACCAATCGCATGTCCACGAGTACCAGCAATATGGATTTGGTCGTGCAGATTCTTTAAAAATTTTCTAGTTTCTTTTTTATTGCCACCAACACAAATTACGCCAGTACGCCCGGCTGCGTTAACAACCTCTTTGTAGGCATTAACCGTTTTTTTATTATTTCCACCATAAGGATAGTGAGTTTTAACAAAATCAGCGCCTAGACAGGTTGCTACTCCAGCTCCACCAGCTAATAAATGAATGTCATTTTCGTTCTTAACTGCTTTACCACGCGGATACATCCATATTACTGCTAGCATACCGGCACAATGCGCGTCATGCACTATGCGAGCGCCTTGGCTAAACATTTCTGATTCATGCGAAGAACCAATATAAATTGTATAACCAACGCCCACTACATTTAATCCGCTTTCTTTTTTAAACTTTATAATGCCATCCATCGGAACCCAGCGATTACTAAACGGATCACCATATTTTCCGGTAAATAAATTTGTCCGTGAATTTACTTTTATTAAATAGGGGATGTTAGGATAATCACGTCCGTACTGAGCGATTAAACCTAGTTGAGTAGCAAACACACCAATTTTAGCTTTATCCGCAATTTTAAAATAATGCTCTGGGTCAGCTACTTCTTCAGGAATTCCGCGCCCAACAAAATCATCGTTTAGATGTTCAACTTTTTGGTCGCCAGCCATCATCATCATCCTACCAGTGCCACAAGTAGCTAATTTAAAATTTTTAATATATTCCTTTTCCTTACTCTTAGGAACATCGATGGGGATGTTGACTCTCATATAATTATAATTTATTTATAATTTGTAATATTATCTTCATTTTACCAAATTTACCATTTTTGCACAAATGAAAACAGGCGCCTCCCTAAGGAAACGCCTGCAAAGATCGAGTGTGAATATTGTTTTTAAGGACCGTCCCCTGTTGTATTCTCCGCTTCGGGAGAGGTATGTTCGGAACAGAGGCCGGGATAGAGCTCTTCCATACATTCCGGGCAAACACCATGACTAAATATACCGTCACTATGCTCTTGAATATAGAGCTCCATCTGTTGCCAGGTATTATCTTTTCTCCGAACCTTCTTGCAATTAGAGCAAGTGGGGATAATCCCAGACAATTGCCCCTCTCGCGCCTTCTCCAGCTCTTGCTGTAACGCTTTTGCTTTCTTTTGCTCCTTCTCCAGCTCTTGCTGTAACGCTTTTGCTTTCTTTGCGATACCGAGCACATACAAGCCGAGAGCAGCAGAGCACGCTGTATACAGGATAGCGCGAATTGTAAAGTAAGCGTGTGCCATTGTAAAATCTAGCGCAAGACCAATTAATAGCACTAGAGATATGAACCCTACGCCAATGAATATGATCATTCGTTCAAATTTCATGTTCTATTACTCCCATTTCTGATATTGAATTAGCATTGAACATAGATAAATTATATTATCACATTACCGTGAAAAAGTCAACCCAACCAAAAAACGCCCCGTCTGGGCGTCGTTCGTAATTCATAATTCATAATTCTTAATTCGTAATTCACGGTTAGTATCCCTCGTATTCCCGCATCGTTAACTGCGCTTCAATCTGTTTAACAGTTTCAATAACTACCGCTACTACAATTAGCAAACTAGTACCTCCAATAGCTAACGCTTGAATGCCGGTAAAGTATCGCATAATCAATGGAAGAATAGCGATCAATGCTAAAAACAAAGCGCCAACCAGAATAATTTTGTAAGTTGTCTTCCCTAAGTATTCTTCTGTATGTTTGCCAGGTCTGATTCCGGGAATAAAAGCGCCTTGCTTTTGTAAATTTTCAGCCATCCGATCTGGATGAAAAATAACTTCTGTATAAAAATAAGTAAATCCAAAAACTAAAATAAAATATATAATTCCGTAGACTAATTGATTGTTAAAAAAAGTGATTGTCAATTCTGCTAGATTAGCAATCCAAGCGCTACGAGCATGAATAAAAAACTGAGCAATCATTGGTGGAAATAAAACTACTGAAATTGCAAAAATAATTGGCATAACTCCGGCCATATTAACTCGTAAAGGTAAGTGGCTATTAGTGCCACCATACATTCTATTTCCCCGAATCTGCTTGGCATAAACCACCGGAATATTACGCTGGCCTTCATTAATTATAACTACGCCGACAATTGTTATGATAGCAATAGCAATAAAACCAATTATTATAAATAATTGTGAAGCATCAAAAGTAATAATAGTTTGTTGAATGGCTCCTGGAAGTCCAGCAATAATACCAGCAAAAATCATTAATGAAATACCATTACCAATATTTTTTTCCGATATTAGTTCTCCAATCCACATTAAAAATACAGTACCACTAGTAATGATTGTTATCATTGAAGCTAACTGTATTGGAGTAACTCCGCTTAAAATTCCTAATTGTGAAGAACGCAATATTGCGATCATTCCGTATGACTGCAAAGCGGCCATTGGTACTGTTAAATATCGAGTCCACATATTTATTTTTTGTCTTCCAGATTCTTCTTTTTGCATTTCTTCTAAAGCCGGGACAATCATTGCTAAAAGTTGTATTATAATAGAAGCCGTAATATATGGAGCAACACCCATCATCACAACTGAAAAATTCTCCATGCCTCCGCCAGAGAATAAGTTCATTAAACCTAAAATTTGATTAGAAGAGAATAATTCTTTTAAAGCGCCAGTATCAACTCCTGGAATTGGAACATGTGCCGCAAATCGGAAAATAGCTAGCATTCCTAAAACAAACAAGATGTTCTTGCGTAAATCTTTAGCTTTCCAAATTTGAGAGAGTTTTTTAAACATAAGGAATAATTACTTTTTTTCTACAACTTTACCACCTGTTTTTTCAATCTGTTCTGCAACACTTTTACTTATTTTTACACCATTAAACTCCAAATTCTTAATTTTCAATTCACCTTTTCCTAAAATCTTTACTGGCTCTTTTATTGTATCAACTAATCCTACTCTTAACAAAGTTCGAGGATTTATTTGATCCTTATCTTTAAAATTCTTATTTAAATCACTTAAATTAACTGCTTGATTTTTTGGTTTATCACTCTTAAAACCACGTAATTTAGGAGTTTGCAATAACATTTGTTTCATTCCTTTACGCTTTAATCCTGATTTACCACCACTACGAGAACGCTGTCCTTTTTGTCCACGCCCACTATAAGTTCCGTGCCCCGAGGCATTTCCTCGACCCACTCTTTTTCGTTTTTTCTTTGCGCCTTTAGCTGGTTTAATTGTATGCAAACTTAACGGCATATTTAAAAATTATTTTTTAATATTATTTTGTGGTTCGTTATTTTTTTGTAATTCGTTACTTGTATCTTGCTTGCCCGCCCCACTTGCAGGGCTTGTGGCGGGTGCCTTGTTACTTGGTATATCAATATGTTTTAAATTGCTTAATGCTTCCACTACGCATTTTACATTATTAACCGGATTGTTAGTACCTAAAATTTTACCAACAATATTTTTAATACCAGCTAATTCTAATATAATACGTAACGCTCCGCCAGCAATAATACCAGTCCCCTGTTTTGCTGGTTTAAGCATTATTCTAGCTGCTCCAAATTTATGATTTAAGTTATGAGCAATCGTGCCTTTTATAATTTGGACATTAACTATTTTTTTCTTTGCTTGATCAGCTGCTTTAGTAATAGCTGCTGTTACATCTGCTGATTTAGCTAAACCAATTCCTATCTTGCCAGTTTTATTACCAACAGCCACACAAGCTCGAAAACGCATTCTTTTTCCGCCTTTCATAACACGAGTAACACGTGCTATGTGTATAATTTTTTGTTCAAATTCATCTTTCTCACCCTTACCATACTTACCACCGCCTGGTCTTCTTTTTTTAAATGCTTTATTAAAAAATTTACCACCTGTTTTTTCAACGGCTTTGGGAGCGTTTCCACTATCGGCTGGTTTATCTTTTGGCTGCACTTCACTATCAGATTTCTTTTCAATCTTATTGTCTAACTCTTTATTTTTGTCGTCTGTTGTTTGATTCATAATTCTTAATTCATAATTCTTAATTCGATATTCTATATCTTAAGGCCAGCTTCACGAGCTGCTTCAGCAATTGCTTTTATTCGACCATGATATTTATTTCCACCTCGATCAAAAACTGCTTGTTTAATTCCTTTTTCGCTTGCTTTCTTAGCTATCAATGTTCCAGCGGCTACGGAAATTTCTGTTTTGTTTCCTTTTTGGCCTGCTTCTTTTAAATTCACGCTAGCTAAAGTTTTTCCCGCCTCATCATCAATCAATTGTATATAAAAACTAGCGTTGCTTCTAAACACACTTAAACGCGGTCGTTCAGCAGTTCCTGATATTACGGACCTAGTTCTTATTTCACGTTGTAATTTATTTTTTTGTACTCTTTTTTGTTCTTTATCCATACTTTTTATTTAGCTCCGGCCGCTGCAGTTTTACCAACCTTGCGTCGAATAACTTCATCAATATATTTTATGCCTTTTCCTTTATAAGGCTCTGGTTTTCTGACTTTTCTAATCTGAGCAGCTGTTTCTCCAACTAATTGTTTATCAATACCACTAATAGTAATTATATTTTTTTCTACATTACCGATAATTCCTTCAGGTAATTTATAATCAACCTGATGTGAATAACCAACATTTAAAGTTAATTCATTTCCAGCAAGAGCGGCTTTATATCCAACACCATTAATTTCTAATTTTTTTTCAAATCCGTCATTAACTCCGACTACCATGTTATTTACTAATTGTCGGAATAAGCCCCACATTGATCTACTTTTTTTATCTTTTTCCTTCTCGATACTAACTATTATTTCTTGGCCTTCTCCTTCTGGTTTATTCTGAACTTCTAATTTAACTAAAGGATTAATTTGTTGTTTCAATTCTCCTTTAGCGCCTTTAACAATTATAAAATCTTCCTGAAATTTTACTTCAGTACCTTTGGGTATTTCAATTGGCATTTTTCCTAATCTGGACATATCTTTTTATTAATAAATTTCGCAAATAATCTCTCCTCCAACTTTTTCTCTATAAGCTTTTTTATTGCTCATCAATCCTTGAGAAGTAGAAATAACTGCGATTCCTAAATTATTTAAAACATAGGGTAGGTTTTTATGATCAGCATATACGCGTCTTCCAGGCTTACTTACTTTCTTTAAATTTAAGATTACTGGTTTACCATTACCTTTGTATTTTAATTTAATTTTAATTTCATCAAAGACACGTTTTTCACCTTTGCTAATTTTTTCCGCTTCTAACAACCAGCCTTCTTTTACTAAAAGTTGGGCTAAGCTATATTTAAATTTGCTGAACGGTAAAACTACGTCAGTTTTTCTGACTGCTTGCGCATTCCTTATTCTTGTTAACATGTCTGCGATTGGATCTGTCATAATGTTTTACTATTTATTATATCTTATATCTTATATTTTAATAATATTTATATTTACCAAGATGATTTTGTTATACCTGGTATATCAGCATTATTAGCTAATTCACGAAAACAAATACGGCACAACTTAAAATCACGCATATAACCATGCTTCCGACCACAACGCCAACAACGATTCACAATACGGGTTGAATATTTCGGATGTTTCTTTGATTTTGATATTTGCGCTGTTGTCGCCATATATAAATATTAATTTATTATTTTTCTTCTTCTTTCTTAAAAGGAAATCCTGTTAGTTTAAATAATTCCATTCCTTCTTCTTTAGTTTTAGCTGTTGTGGAAATACATATTTCTAAACCATGAACATTATCAACCGCATCAGGATGTATTTCAGGAAAAGCTAAATGCTCTTTAATACCAATGGTAAAATTACCTTGTTTATCAATAGACTTTAATGAAAGTCCACGAAAATCTCTAGTTCTAGGAAATGTTATATGAACTAACTTTTCAATAAAATCTTCCATTCTTTGATTTCTTAAAATCACTTTTATTCCTACTATCATTCCTTCTCTGATTTTAAATCCAGAAATTGATTGCTTGGCCTTTATTCGCACTGGCTTTTGACCACTAATATTTATTAAAGTCTTTTCTACTTCTTTTAAATATGCCTCATCTTTAGAAAATCTTCCCACGCCAACATTAAGCGTGACCTTGCTTATCTTAGGAGCGGCCATGTTATTTTTATATCCGAATTTTTCTTTCATCTTCGGTAATATTTCTTTTTGGTATAATTCTTTGAATCTCATATTAATCTATTATCTGGTTACATTTTTTACAAATTCTTGATTTTTTTGATTTCTTTTTTGCGCCTTCGGCTCCAGTTTCTGTAATTTTATATCCTATTTTTGTTTCTTTACCGCATTTTGGACAAATCAACATAGCATTAGAAACATTAAACGGAGCTGGAAATTCAACGCGCTGTCCTTTTTCACCTTCTCGACGAGGTCGTAAATGTTTAATTGACAAATTTCTACCTTCAACACTGATTAAATTGCGATCTAAAAAAACCTGTGCAACTTTTCCAGTTTTGCCTTTATCTTTGCCTGCGATTATTTTAATTTTATCTCCTGATTTTATCTTCATAATCTTTTATAGCACCTCTGGCGCTAATGAAATAATTTTATTATAACCTTTATCACGTAATTCTCTGGCGACGGGTCCAAAAATACGGGTACCTTTTGGTTCCTTATTTTTCTTATCAATAATTACACAAGCGTTCTCATCAAAACGAAGACAAACGCCATCTTTACGTTTTACTTCTTTTCTAGTACGAACAACTACAGCTTGCAATACATCACTTTTCTTAACCATACTGTGCGGAACTGCTTCTTTTACGGTAATAGTAATAATATCTCCAATACGAGCATAACGCTTTTTATTTCCACCTAAAACCTTAATGCATTGTACTTTCTTTGCACCTGTGTTATCGGCTAATTTTAACATTGTTTGAACCTGGATCATATTATTTATTATATATTACTCGCCATCTTTTATCCTTACTTAATGGTCGACATTCTGCAAATTCTACTTTATCACCTTCTTTAAACTGTCCTTTTTCATCATGTACTTTATATTTTTTACTTACCGCAAAACTTTTGTGATATTTTGAATGTTGTTTAACTCGGTCAACTTTTACTACAATAGTCTTATCCATTTTATCACTAACAACTACACCCTGTAATTTTCTCAGGATCTTTTCTCTTTTGGCTGTCTTTTTTTCTTGTTTATCCCCTGTAGTTTCAATAGGGGTGGTTTTTGTTGTTGTCATATAAATTTCAATTTATTTTTTTACACTTTCTTCCTTCACTTCTTTAACTTTTGCTGCAGCTACTGTTGAATTATTTTTATTAAGCAAAGTCAAAATCTGCGCGATTTCTTTTTTTAAGCTTCTAATATCACGCACATTTTTCAATTGCTTAGCCGCATCTTTAAAACGCAATTCGCGTAATTTATTTCGACTGTCAGACAGCAATTTATGTAAGTCTTTAACTGATTTAGTTTTTAACTCTTTTAATTCCATATTCTTTTTACTTTTTTATAAACTTAATCTTTATCGGTAATTTATATCCGGCTAATTCAATAGCTTTTTTTGCTGTATCTTCTTTAACTCCTTCTAATTCAAATAGCATTCTTCCTTTTTCTACCACTGCTACAAAATGATCAGGGTCACCTTTTCCTTTTCCCATAGGAATTTCGCCACTCTTTTTTGTAATGACTAAATCCGGAAAAATTCTAATCCACATTTTCCCACCACGTTGCATGTATTTTGTCATAACTCGACGGGCTGACTCTATTTGACGAGCAGTTACCCAGCGAGATTCTAACGCTTTCATGCCAAAGCTACCAAAACTTATTTCAGTTCCGCGAGCACTTTTTCCTTTCGGTTTTATTTGAAAGTGTTTTCTATGTTTTGTTTTTTTTGGTGCTAACATAAATGGTTTATATAGATTTTTTTATTTTTGGCCTACTACTTCGCCGGCCTTGGCTTCTTCTTTTTCAAATATCTCTCCGCGATAAATCCAAACTTTAATACCAATTGCTCCATAAGTCGTACGGGCCACTCCTCGAGCATAACTAATATCAGCTCTAAGTGTATGTAAAGGAATCTTACCAACAACAATTTTTTCGCTACGAGCTATTTCTGCTCCGTTCAATCTGCCCTTAACTACAACTTTTACACCCAAAGCTCCAGCTCGTTGGACTCGCTGGACTGCTTGTTTCATAACTCTCTTAAAAGGCATGCGTTTTTCAATCTCTAATACCATCGACTGTAATACGACTTGTGATGATAAATTAGGTCGATCAACTTCATTGATATTTAAATTAATATCGCCCAATCTGAATTTCGGTAAAAATCTTTTCTTAATATCTTTCTTTAAATCTTCAGCGCCTGTACCACCGCGACCGATTACTAAACCAGGTTTAGCAGTATAAACGGCAACAGTTATTTTTTGCGCGTTTCTTTCAATTTCAATTCTATCTACTCCTGCTTCACGCATTTTTTTGGTTATATATTTTCGGATACAAACATCTTGCTTTACTTTTTCAGCAAAACTATCTTTATCACCAAACCATTTTGATGGCCAGGTATAAATTATTCCTATACGAAAAATTTTTGGATGCACTTTTTGTCCCATATATTTTATCCTGATTTCCTTCTAAAAATCTTTGAAGAAAAACCTTTTTTACCACCCTCAGCTTGAGCATGCCCACCTTGGCCTTCACGGCGGGGATCATTAATTTCTTTAATAACTTCTTGTGATTTATCTTTATTATCTTCATCAAAGATGTCTCCCTTTTCTTTCTTCACTTCTTCTTTTATTTCTTGCTTTACTTCTTTTTTAGTTTCTTCTTTTTCTTTCTTTCCCATATCGCCTAATTTAACTGGTGCTTCAATTTCAGGTTTCTTTCCTTCTTTCTTACCACTATCTTTAATCTCTGATAAAATTACATGGATGTGACTATTTCTCTTTCTAATAGTTGTGGCTCTTCCATGAGCTCGAGGCATCCAACGTTTTAAGGTTGGTGCTTCGTCTGATCTGATTTCTTTAATATATAAATTATTCTTTTCTAATTCAAAATTATGTTCAGCGTTAGCAATAGCAGAATCTATTAATTTCATAACTGGTTTAGCCGCTCGTTTGTTCATTAATCTTAAAGTATCTACCGCCTTTCCAACTTCCATGCCACGCACAACATCAAGCACTAAACGAACTTTCTTGGGGGATATTCTAATATATTTTACTTTAGCTGATGTTTGCATATTTATTTCTTCTGTTCTTTAGCTTTTTTACCACCATGGCCGATAAATTTTCTAGTAAGAGCAAATTCTCCTAATTTATGTCCAACCATATTTTCAACCACATTAATCGGCATGTGTTGTCGTCCATTATGAACTCCGATGGTAAATCCTACCATCTCTGGAGTTATGGTGCAAGATCGATCCCAAGTTTTAATAACTTTTTTGTCGCCTTGCTTTAATTCTTTAATTTTTTTTATCAGACCCTCATTTACGTAAGGACCCTTTTTTAAACTTCTGGACATAATAATTTAATTATAAATTATGAATTCTATCTTCGTTTCTTACTCTTTCTTCGTTGAATTATCATTTTATCTGATGGGCGATTCTTTTTTCTAGTTTTCACTCCCATAGCTTTCTTGCCCCACTTAGTTTTCGGTGCTTTCAAACCAATTGGTTGATTACCTTCACCACCACCATGTGGATGATCAACTGGGTTCATGGCTTTACCACGAACAGTTGGTCTAATTCCTAAATGTCTTTTCCGTCCTGCTTTACCGTATTTAATTAATCTTTTATCAGAATTACTTACTTTACCAATAGTAGCTAAACAATCGCTCTTTACTAATCTTATTTCTCCGGAAGGCATTTTAATTTGCGCTTTATCATCTTCAACTGCCATCAACTTTATAAGATTGCCTGCACCACGCGCTAATTTTCCGCCTGCGCCACGTACCAATTCAACATTATGTAATTCAATTCCGGCTGGAATGCATTTTAAAGGCATGCGATTTCCTACTTTAACTTCTTGTTTCTCTGCTGAATTTATAATTTTATCGCCAACTTTTAATCCATCGCAAGCAATAATATATCTTTTCTCTCCGTCATTATAACACACTAAGGCGATTCTTGCTCCGCGGTTTGGATCATATTCAATAGTCTGTATTTTTGCTGGAATATCAAATTTATCTTGTTTAAAATCAATTACCCGCACCACGCGCTTAGCACCACCGCCACGATGTCTGACTGTGATTTTTCCCTGAGCATTGCGTCCGCTAATTCTTTTTTTAGCTTTAGTCAATTGCTTGAACGGCTTTTTAACTGTAAGATCTGCAAAATCATCGAAAGTTGCCTGTCGTCGTCCTGGTGTAGTTGGTTTTACTCTTTTAATTCCCATATTCGTAATTAATTAAACTCCTTCGTATATATTAATACTCTTTCCTTTTGGTAAAGTAACAATTGCTTTTCGCCAATCTTTTCTCTTTCCTGTTTGTCTTCGGCTTTTTACTTTCTTTCCTTTTATATTAACAATGTTAACTTTTATTGGTTTAATTCCATAAACTTGATCAACTGCTTTACTAACTGATATTTTATTAGCATTTACATCAACCACAAAAGCATACTTATTTTCTGCTCCTAGTTTAGCTCCTTTTTCAGTGATTAATGGTTTTACTAAAACTTTATAAGCTTGATCAAATTTACTAGTACTGGTTGTCTTATTTTTTCCAGTAGACTTTTTTTCTGTTTCGCCACCATCATATAAATCTTTCATGCTTTTCTTTTCTTTACTGTCAGTCTTAACTGCTTTCTTTACATCATCAACCTTAGCCTCTTTTACTTGAGACTTTTTTTCTTCTTTTTCATCTTTTTTCTTGTTAAATATACTCATATAATTTTTACTTTTTACCGTATCTTTCTTCTAATTTCTTAACTGTTCCTGTAGTTACAATTAAATTTCTATATTTTAATAAATCTACGATATTAATATTATTTATATTTAAAATTTGTGTTCCTTCTAAATTAGATGTTGCTCTTTTTACTTCTTCATTTTTAATATCAATCAATACTAGAACACTTCTTTTACTTTTACTATCTTTCTCTGATAAAACTTTATTTTCAATATTACCTATAATTTCATTAACTTTCTTAGTTTTAGCATCTGTTAATTCAATTTTATCTAAAATTGCCATCTTTTCAGTTTTGGCTCGATCAGAAAGCGCCATTAAGATTGCCTTCTGTCTCATTTTATCATTAATCTTTTTTGAAAAATTACGATCTTTACGTGGTCCAAAAGTTATACCACCACCAATCCAAATCGGACTTCGACTTGAACCAGCTCTAGCTCTACCAGTACCCTTTTGTCGCCATGGCTTTTTACCACCACCTCGAACTTCACTTCTAATCTTAGTATGAGCTAAAGTTTGTCTTTGGTTTGCCATTTGTGCGGTAACTACTTGATGAACTAACGCTTCATTTATTTCCAAACCAAAAATATCCGGATTAAGCTCTTGCTCTCCCGTCTCTTGTCCTTGCTGATTGTAAACTTTTGTTTTCATATATTATTCTTTTTTTTCTTCAGTTTTACTTGCCTCGTCTTTCGGCTTTTCTTCCGGCTTTTCTTCAGTTTTTTCTTCTTGAACTTCTACTGGTTTATCTTCAACTTTATCTTCTTTAGTTTCCAGCTTCTCAGTCTTGCCCGCCTCAGCGTCAGCTTGAGCGGGTTCCTGAATTTCAACTTCAGCTTTTTTGTCTTCTTTTGTCTCATCACCTGATTCCTTATTCATAATTCCTGATTCATCTTTCTTACTTTCAACTTTTACCATCTCCCCTTCACCCTGAACTATCACTAACCCATTACGCGCTCCTGGAATTGCTCCTTGAATATATAAAATGTTATCTGCTGAATCAATTTTTACTACTCTTAAATTTGTAACTGTTACTTGCGCGTTACCCATCTGTCCGCCCATTTTTGTACCTTTAAATACATGAGCTGGACCAGTAGCACCAATAGAACCAGGCATACGTAATTGATCTTTATGTCCATGAGTAGCTAAACTACCATGAAAACCATGACGTTTTACTACACCCTGAAATCCTTTACCTTTAGAAACAGCAGTAGCGTTAACTTTATCATCAATATTAAAACTAGAAACATCAATTACATCACCACGCTTTAATTCATTTTTATCATCTTTAATTCGCGCTTCTCTTAAATATCTAAAATTACTTAAACCTTTCATATGCTTTCTTTGCGGTTTGGCGATGTTCTTTGCTTTTTTTTCTCCATAGCCAAATTGAATGGCAGTGTAACCGTCTTTTTCTGCATCTTTCACCTGAACTACAGTACAAGGACCAGCTTGTATTTTTGTTACTGGCACGGCTGTTCCTTCTTCAGAAAAAATCTGCGTCATTTCAATTTTCTTACCTAATATATATTTCATAAATATTATACTAATCTACTAATAAATGCCAATTAACGAATTGCAAATATTAGCAATTCGCGGATTAGCATTTATTCGTACTATTAGCATTATAATTATTTGTAATAAAAAAATCTGGCCTTACAACAAAGCACCAGAATAAATATCTTGGCTAACTTGTTTTTGTTGTATTTGGTTTTCTTTTTTATTTCCCTATTAATCTATATTATCAACAGAGGTTTTCCTTATTAAGCTACTTTAATCTTAGGATCTTTCTCTGTTTATACTATAAATTACTCTTTTTAAATGCTACATTTTTATTTCCACATCAACTCCAGCCGGTAAACTTAGATTAGTCAGTAATTCTACTGTCTGTGCAGTCGGTTCAATTATATCTATTAACCGTTTATGAGTTCGCATTTCGTACTGTTCTTTTGATTTACGATGTACAAACGTAGAACGGTTAACTGTATATTTCTTTTTTGCAGTTGGTAATGGAATCGGACCAAAGGTCTGCGCGCCACTTCTTTGAGCGCCTTCCATAATAGTCTTAGCTGCTTGGTCAATGATTTTATAATCGTAAGCTCTGATCTTGATTCTGATCTTTTGCTTGCCATCATTAGCATTAACTTCTTCTTTTTTTTCTTCTTTTTTCTTTTCTTCAATGTCCATGTAATTTGTAATGTTTAATAAATTACCACAAATCCCATCTCTTTTGGAGATGGGATCTAGCTAACTTATTTTATGATTTTTGTTATTACTCCAGCGCCAACAGTACGTCCACCTTCTCTAATTGCAAATCTTTGTTTTTCTTCAAGAGCAATTGGAGAAATTAATTTAACTACCATAGAGTTAATAGTATCGCCAGGCATAACCATTTCAGTTCCTTCTGGTAAAACTACCTCACCAGTAACATCAGTTGTTCGGATATAAAACTGTGGTTTGTATCCTTTGAAAAATGGTTTATGACGTCCGCCTTCTTCTTTGGTTAATATATACACTTCAGTTTCAAATTCAGTGTGAGGAGTAACTGTTCCTGGCTTAGCTAAAACCTGTCCGCGTTCAACTTCTTCTTTCTTAGTACCGCGTAAAAGTATACCAGCATTATCGCCTGCTTGACCTTCGTCTAATGTTTTGTTAAACATTTCTACTCCAGTAACAGTAGTTTTAGCTGTATCTTTTAAACCAACGATTTCTATTTCTTCACCAGTTTTAACTATACCGCGTTCAATTCTACCAGTAACTACTGTACCTCGACCTTCAATTGAAAAAACGTCTTCAATTGGCATTAAATAAGGTTGGTCAACATCACGCACAGGTTCAGGAATCTTATCATCTAATGCTTTTAATAGGTCCATAATTGCTTGGCCATATTCACCATCCGGATCTTCTAATGCTTTAAGAGCACTTCCGCGAATGATAACAGCATTATCGCCATCATATTCATATTTCTTTAATAAATCACGAACTTCTTCTTCTACTAAGTCAATTAACTCTTTGTCTTCAACCATATCAACTTTATTTAAGAAGACAACGATATATGGAACGCCTACTTGATGAGCAAGTAAGATATGTTCTCGAGTTTGAGGCATCGGACCATCAGTTGCACTAACTACTAAAATAGCGCCATCCATTTGAGCCGCGCCAGTAATCATATTTTTTACATAATCAGCATGACCTGGGCAATCAACGTGAGCATAATGCCGTGCCTCTGATTCATATTCAACATGAGCAGTTGCAATAGTAATACCGCGCTCTTTTTCTTCTGGAGCAGCATCAATCTGATCGACTGATTTATCAGAAGCGATCAAACCTTTTGAGCCCAAAACTTTTAAGATAGCCGCGGTTAAAGTTGTTTTTCCGTGGTCAACGTGACCGATTGTACCCACATTAACATGTGGCTTTGTTCTTTCAAATTGTGCAGTCATATTAGTTCTTACACGGCTCCCGAATATTCGGGATTACAATCCAGCCGTTTAATTAAATTTTATAAATAATTTTTAAATTATATTGTTTCTAGGTAATAACGGTCGTCTTCTTCTTCTGGAAAATGCGAATTAGGAGAAGGATTTTCTCTTGTATTTTTTACATCTTCAGAAATTCTCCATCTACTTGATTTTCTTACATTTTGACCTTTATTTTCAGTGTATTCAATATTACCATACTCCTCATTATTGTCAAGCTCCCCTTGACTTTCTGGCTCAAAATCGGAATAATCACTGTTTTCTACGGAAAAATCGTCATTATTATCAACTTCTGGAGTATCAAATATATTGCTATATTCTTCATTTTCTTCATCATCAGAATCCTCAGAATCTTCAGAATCCTCAGTATCATCTTGATGGTAAAAATTATCTTCTTGCCATGGTTCGTTCAATGATTCATCAGAATCATCTTCTAAATCTTCTTCCAACCAAGGTTTTTTGTCTTCAATTAATTCTTTATATTCTTTAAGGTCCATTACTACGTAACCTTCTCCTGGATCATTCTGATCAACTACAACCATCTTGTCTCCTGTCCTTCTTACTAAATTTAAAATTTTTTCAAATTGACTTTGCATAGGGTTTGTTTTTATTTTATAACTATAAAAATTATACCTTACCCTAACTAAAAGTCAACTATTTTATTTCTTACCATCTCTATCGCCAATAATTTCTTCCGCTTTATTTTTAGGTACTTCTTCATAGCCACGTAATTCCATAGAATAACTAGCGCGTCCTTGAGTCATTGATCGTAAACTAGTGGCATAACCAAACATTTCAGCCAACGGAACTTTAGCGCTAATAATTTTCGTTTGATTACGATCACCCATCTCACCAACTTGTCCGCGTTTGGAATTAATATCGCCTACTACATCACCCATATACTGTTCTGGAGTAACTACTTCAATATTCATAACCGGTTCTAATATAATCGGATTAGCTTTTTTACAAGCTGCTTGAAAAGCCATTGAACCAGCAACCTTAAAGGCTGCCTCTGATGAATCAACTTCATGATAAGAACCGTCATATACAGTAACGTCAATATTTACTAATTGATAACCGGCTAAAATTCCTTTATCCATTGCTTCTTTAATACCCTTTTCAATTGCTGGAACATATTCTCTTGGAATATCACCGCCTTTAATTTCATCATGAAATTCAAAATTCTTTCGTTCCTCTCCCTCAACTTCTTCAATCTGTTTAACTCTTAACCAACAATGACCGTATTGTCCGCGTCCACCAGACTGACGAACAAATTTACCTTCTGCTTCAGCTTCTTCTTTAATAGTTTCACGGTAAGCAACCTGCGGTTGGCCAACATTAGCTTCAACTTTAAATTCTCGCTTCATGCGATCAATAATAATATCTAAATGTAATTCTCCCATACCAGCGATTAAAGTCTGATTGGTTTCATCATCAGTTGATACTTGGAAAGTAGGGTCTTCTTCGGCCAATTTTGATAAAGCAACACCCATTTTTTCCTGATCTTGCTTAGTTTTTGGCTCAACTGCCACTTTAATAACCGGTTCTGGAAAAGTAATACTTTCTAATATAATTGGTCTTTTTTCATCACAGATAGTATGGCCAGTTACAGTATTTTTTAAACCAATAACGGCGGCAATTTCTCCAGCTTTTACTTCTTCAACTTCTTCTCGACTATTAGCATGCATTCTAACAATACGACCAATTCGTTCTTTATTTCCAGTAGCTGTATTTAATACATATGAACCTGCTTTTAAGACACCGCTATACACGCGGACAAAGCAAAGTTTTCCGACAAAAGGGTCGGTTGCAATTTTAAATGCTAATCCAGCAAAGGCTTCTTTTTCATCTGGATGCACTGCTATTTTTTTCTCTTCATCATCTGGATCCTTCCCTTCCATTGGCGGTACATCTAATGGAGACGGTAAATAATCACAAACAGCGTCTAATAAAATTTGGACGCCTTTATTTTTTAAAGCTGTACCACAAAAAACAGGAATTATTTTATTAGCAATAACTCCTTTGCGTAATTCTGCTTTTAAATCTTCAGCTGGAATTTCTTCTCCACCTAAATATTTATTCATCATTTCTTCATTATTCTCTACAATTGCTTCAATTAATTCTCCACGATATTTTTCTACATCATCTTTCATGTCTGCTGGAACTTCTTTTTCTTCAATATCAGTTCCTAAATCATTGGTATAAATAAATGCTGTACGAGTTAATAAATCTATAACTCCTTGAAATTTATCTTCTGCTCCAATCGGTAATTGAGCTGGAAAAGCTTTTTTAGTTAATCGTTCATGAATAGAGTCAACGTCTTTAAAAAAATCCGCACCAGTTCGATCCATTTTATTTATAAAACACATACGTGGCACTTCGTATTTATCAGCCTGATGCCAAACTGTTTCAGACTGCGGTTCTACACCAGCCACACCATCAAAAATCACAACGCCACCGTCTAAAACGCGTAAACTACGTTCTACTTCAGCAGTAAAATCAACGTGACCGGGAGTATCAATAATATTAATTCGACAATCTTTCCAAAAACAAGTAGTAGCCGCAGAAGTAATAGTAATTCCCCGTTCTTGTTCTTGTTCCATCCAATCCATCTCAGCTTCACCTTCATGCACTTCACCAATCTTATGCTTTTTTCCAGTGTAAAATAAAACACGCTCGGTAACAGTAGTTTTACCAGCGTCAATATGCGCTATAATTCCGATATTTCGGACCTTATCTAGTGGATAGTCGGTCATACGAGTTATAAGTTATAAGTTGTAAGTTTTATAGCTCCTTCCCCCTCTGGGAGAGGGTTGGGGTGAGGGCTTACCGCGCAAAATGAGCAAAAGCCTTATTAGCTTCAGCCATTCGGTGAACATCGGCTCGCTTTTTGATGGCTGCTCCTTCACCTTGAGCTGCTTCCATTATCTCATCAGCTAATTTTATAGCAGTTGTTTTTCCTTTTTTATTTTTAACAGCTTCTATTAACCAGCGAGCTGCTAAAGCAAAACGGCGTTCAGTTCTTACTTGGTAAGGAATTTGATAGTTAGCTCCGCCAATTCTGCGTCCGCGAACTTCTAATAAAGGACTAATCTGTTTGATTGCTTTATTAAAAACATGTCGTGGATCTTGTTTTGTTTTTTCTTTTATAATATCAAAAGCATCGTAGACAATCTTTTGAGCTACGGTTTTTTTACCACGACTCATAATATAGTTTATAAACTTTGCTATATCTTTTTCGTGATATTTAATATCCGGATTTATATCTCTTTTTGGTGCTTGTTTTCCTCTCATATATCATGATGCTAATCTACTAATAAATGCGAATCCACCAATTGCTAATATTCGCAATTCGTTAATTGGTATTTATTAGTAAATTAGTATAATATTTAATTATTTTTTAGGTTTTTTAGCTCCATAAGCGCTTCGGCTCTTTCTTCGTCCTTCTACACCTTGAGTATCAAAAACGCCTCTAATTACTTTATAACGTACGCCTGGTAAATCCTTAGTACGTCCTCCCTTTACTAAAACAATTGAATGCTCTTGTAAGTTATGCCCCATTCCGGGAATATAAGCAGTTACTTCATTACCATTAGACAATCTTACACGAGCAATTTTACGTAAAGCTGAGTTCGGTTTCTTTGGAGTAGTAGTTGTCACCTTTAAGCAAACACCGCGTTTGAATGGAGCTCCTTTGGCAAGTACTGAACGACGGCGATGTAAAGTATCTAAAACTTCCTGCAAAGCTGGTGATTTACTCTTGGTTTTTTTAATTGTTCTTGGTTTTTTTACTAGTTGATGTATTGTCGGCATATTTATTCTGTAGATAACAAAAATTAGCCCCATGGGGACTTTCATGTGTATAAGTAATTGATGATAATATATTAGCAAAATACTTTAATTACGTCAAGAAATCATATTTTTTGACAAATTCCTTAAATTAGTTTAATATTTCTATATCGTAAATTAGTCGGGCCTTACGGTGCGCGCGAAGGTAGTCATCCCTCCGCCTTCGTTCTCCTCCCCTGTTTCTCACACTGTAGGCCCGACTTTAGTTCTTTTTCCCTCGTGACACCCACTTGGGAACAGAGGCACCCTGCTTTACGGACACCCTTCGGGGTTAAGCAGGGTGCCTCTCAAACTTTTTCTCTTATATTACGGCAAATAGCCGTTTTTTTTTATTTTGTATTATTTTGTAATTGACTAATCCTTAAATACATGTTAGTGTAATATGAAGTTTTGACCTTTGAAAATAACAGAGAAAGAGAGAGAAACCATGGGAAGATTATTCCTGATCCAAATAAGTCTAGCGGCGATAGCTTTGGGGGTATTTTTTTTCACCCTTAAGCTAGGTAATATTGACCCTGCCGTTGCCGCTCTAATAACCCTTGTTGTTGTCATACTTGTTTTCACACGCATTGATGCCACTGTCGCCGGCGCCGTTCTCGCCGCCAACATTCCCCCTCTCGCTTACGTTGTCCTTGCTAAACCTAATCTTGCCGCCATTGCCTTTACTGTTGTTGCCGCCATTGCCGCCGGCGCCGCTATTGCAAAGTCCGGTGTAAAACTTAAAACCAGTAAAGTTGCGATCGCGTGCGCTTGCGTGACTCAATTCAGCGTCATCTTGACTCCGATGTTGCGAGAGATAATGAGATAAGGAAAGAGGGAGAGTAATGAGTATCTCAAAACAAAAGTGGTTTTCTCGCCTAAAGCAGAGTTGCAAAACGTTACTCTTCTGTGGGCGTGATCACTGTTTGTTCAACGATGGGAAATATGTTCGAGATGGCCAATGTGAAAAAAAGATAATTTGCGGAATTTGCGGAAGAATAGGCTATAAGATTATTCACGATTGGGGTGACTGGGACTGGCCGACTTCAGATTCATGCGAACAACAAAGCAAGTGTCAAAACTGCGATGAAACAGAGAAGAGAATTAGGCATGTTCCTGATGTTGGCAAAAAATGGTCAGAGTTTACTGAAAGATGCAGTGCAGATCCAGAGTTGAAAGGATTGAGTAAGGAAGATATCATCCCGTTGTTTGCCACTCCTCATTGTGTGAAATGTCGGGAAGCAATTCCGCCGCATGAATTGAAAAATCATCTAGAGTCTTCAGACTCTCTAGGTTTAGAACTTCCTTTGGAAGGAGACCTCTAATGGCTATTTCTTCAGACGCCATGTGCGCCAATTTCAAACTGTTTACAACGACGCCAGGTCATGATGAAACTGCTAGACTGGCTGCTTGTGCACATTGCAACACAGTCTGGTTCCGTTACGAACAAAACTCAGATGTATGGACAAAAGTCAAGAATGAGGAAGAGATTGAATATTTGAAAGGAGAATTTCAAATTCATTGGGCTTAATAGCGTCTAACTCGCGTACCCATATTCACGCACCACTCCGAACCTTCACCAGCGTTGGCAACCCCGACGCTGTTTTTTTATTGACAGCTTAAACTGCCCATGATAAGCTCTCTTTAACTTCAGCGATAAATGAAGCGTCCGCTCGACTGTGTTTCAGTCCTGAGCCTACCCACGTTCCCCTTCCTTATCCCCAGGAACGCCTTACGCTTCTGAAGCTGAAGTCGCGCGCGCCTACTTGCGTCATCGTACCAGGCGCGCCGGCCAGCAGGATTGTTGATTCACACCAACATTATACCCCCCCTGCTGGTCCCTTTTTTTTATTGACAAATCAAATACCCGTGATAAGATTTTCTTAACTTCAGCTTGGACACTAGAGAACCGTCGCTCCACTCCTTGCCGAACGTACGTGTTCTTCCTTCTGAAAGAGCTGAAGTGGCACACCTAATTGTTCCGAGCTTTTGGGTGCGTCTGACCAGTGAGTAGTTCCTCCTTACTGGTCTCCTTTTTTTTATTGACACCTTAAAATACCCGTGATAAGGTTTTCTCAGGTTTCGCAACAGTGCGTAATCTAACCTTCAGTCCGGGTATTGAAGAACCGTCTATCCGTCCCCCAACAGAACGACGTGTTCTTCCTCTCAAAAGCAGCTGGAGTGGCGCATTTCAACGTTACTAATACCTTAGATGCGTCGGCCGGCAAAGCACTCGACTTTGCCGGCTTCCTTTTTTTTATTGACAAATCGAGATAGCTGCAATATAGTAATATATAATCGTAAAACTGAACTCTGGAGGAAAATAAAATGACATTTTTGGCAGTTTTAGGGGTTGTCGTCATTATTTCGATGATACGAATTATCATCCAAATCAACCGAGGCAAAAGGTACTACAATGGATTGCTCGGTGATTATCCAACAGAGAAAGAACGTGATCAAGCGCTTGATGATGCCTATGCCAAGTTTTCGATCATGGTTCCATCTTGCATTATCATTGTTTGCATTGTTTTGGCCGTTATCACGGCGATGATACTCGGTTACTAATCGTTCTTCTGGCCATCTAACTCGTACAATCTTTCGCACCTACCGCTCCACTCGGGACCCGCCAAAAGGGTCTCTTTTTTTATTGACAGATGAAATGGTTATAATATAATAATACTAACCAGAGATATCAAATCTTGGAGGAAAATAAGATGTTTTTCTTGGAAGTTTTAGTAATTGTGGGTATAGTCATTTCTGTAATATTGTGGCTTATCCAAATGGCCCAAAGGATGGATCACGTCAGAGACTCAGGTTCACGAAATTGTTCGCAATCAAACACGCGAGCAAAAGCGCGGTGTACTGCCCGTGTAATTTATCCAATTAAGCTTCCAGTATGTATATTTTGTGTCAGCGTTGTTCTTCTTGCCGTCGCAAAGATAGTGCCCTGTTTCTAATTGTTCTTCGGCCGTCTAACTCGTACAATCTTTCGCACCTACCGCTCCACTCGGGACCCGCCAAAAGGGTCTCTTTTTTTATTGACAGGTCAGAATGGCTGTGGTAGTATTTTCTTAGTTTAAATCTTCCGAGGAAGAAGGATAAAATTATGTCTGGACCGAAAGATTTTCAGGTTGGAAAGCATTGTTGGTGTAGAGATAGCCAAGGGCCTTTTGTCATAATATTAAAGGTTGTTTACATTAGCCCACAAGGTGTCACGGGGACTTGCGTAAACACTGAATCTGGAGAATCTGGCTCCGGCGAAGGATTCCATTACGAGAACGTTGATCTAAGTCGTGAAGTCACTGATCAAGATATCCTCAATGCAAAAGCTAGAGCTTTCAGAGTATTCAACGCTTTGATGGGTGACTTTTCCTCCGGGCTATAACTCGTGCGATCTTTCACATCTACCGCTCCACTCGGGACCCACAAAGGGTCTCTTTTTTTATTGACAAACTAAAAAGACCATGTTAAGGTCTTCTTATCTTTGGCTAAGATCGAAGAATCACCACTAGCAGTGGAACGAGGTTCTTCAGGAGCTGAAGAGTGTGGCGCACTTAGGTGTGCTAAGGGATTAGAGGAACAACGCCATTGTCGGTCGTGACGCCTCTAATCCTTTCTTTTTTTTATTTAAAAAATCTCCTAATAATCCATGCCAAGACGTAGCCGAGGAGGGTTGACAGAATTCTATATATATACTAAATTTATTTTAGATAAGCACATCCCATTTAAAGGAGCTACGATAGTGTATACATTAGCGAATGTAAGAAAATTCGTAGAGGACAATGAAGAACGGTTACGCCTCTGCAGCACAAAGATTCTCCGACGCGCTACTGAAGCAGCAACAGATGGTGTTATCGCCAGCGGTCAGATTGCGGAAATTATGGGCGATGAAGCGTTGGCTGACGAATTTCGCGAAGTGGCGAAGAATCCCGCGCATGTGAAGCTCCTCGTTGAGACAGCCAGTTCCGTCACGGCAGCCAGTTCCACTACGTGAGAACCCACACGATCTTTCACACCCTACACTGGGACCCACAAAGGGTCTCTTTTTTTATTTAAAAAATCTCCTAATAATCCATGCCAAGCTGTAGCCGAGGAGGGTTGTGATAATGTACCAAATAAATAATTGCCAAATAAAAATTCCTAATAAAAAAATTATTATTGGTAAATTAATTATAAACCAACTTAACCATTGTTGTCTTTTTAAAAAAATAAAAATTAATAAGCTTGTAATTAACGGGTAAGTGATAAAAAATCCCTCAATGTAAAAATTTTTCGGAATTAAAAAAATTCCATCGTAAACTCCTGAAGAATGTATCAAATTAAATAATTGGGACAAGAAGGGACTTAAAATCCAAGACCCAACAACTGAAACAATAAAAATTAAAATAACTTTTCCAAATAAATTTTTCATATTAATATCTTAAAAAATTAATAAAACTATTTAACAGAGCTTTTTCCACTGTTGGACTATAAATTAAATTTCCTTTAAAAACATTTCTGGAGTTCTCTCTCTTCTTCTTTTTATTAAAAATCTTTATGCCTAATACTTTTTGCTGATTATTCATCTGCTGTAAAAACCATAACGGCACTGACCCACCAGGAGGATTACTCTCTGGCTCAATATTTTCTGTAGGCAAAACTAATTCTCCTATATTTAAATTTTCGCCAGTCTGCAAGCTTGAATTATAAATTATGCTTTGCCCATTGGTTACTTCCCCGCTTATTTCTGAACTCACAATAGAACCACTGTTGGAATAAATTGAAGCCATATTATAAGAACCACTACCATTACCAGATAAACTAACTGTAAAATTACCACTAGTTGGATTAGGTATTGTAATAATTTTCACACCCGAGTCTCCTGCGCTAAAATATTGCGCGTTTTCCACTTCGTTTATACTGCCACCAACCTGTTTATTATCCGCAGTAGTCACAACAGGATCAACCGGAGAGGCCACCATAATTATTAACATATCGTTAATTTCTGGTGAACTAAAAACTTGCTCACTCTCTAATCCTAATTCTTGCAGAACTAATAAGGTCACTTGGTCTGGTAAAGCACTATGCTCCGCGCTATTAATCGTACTGCTGGGAATTCCTTCTATTAAAACACTAGACGACAATACTGTTCCATCTCCATTATTTCTATTATCAATAATATCTTCATCAGGTCGACCATCAACCCATTTATTTAGTATCACGTCTAATAACGTTCTATCTACAACCGTAATAGTATTTCTAGTCACTACTTGATCTCCATTTATTATTTTAACACTTGTGGTCCGTTCTGTTAATTTATTTAAATTTTCTTCTTCATTTAATTCTTTCAACCAGTTATTTTGTTCTTCCATTAAACTATTTAAAATGGTTAATTCTGTTTCTTTAATAGTAATATAATTATAGGTTGGTAATAATTGTTTTATAGAAGGAATTTTTTCATGAACTGTATTCACATTTGTAATATTTAAACCTTTAAATTTTAAATATGTTAAATATGACTTTAATCTAATTTTGTCTGCCAATGGCCACGTAGTAGGAACATCACCTCCCTCCCAAGTAAAATAGCTATCACTTGATCCATAATTCGGCGTGCCTAACATTATAAACTGATTAACATCATCACGATACCTATCACCTTGAATATATGAACGTGATAATAGACCGCCCATACTGTGGGCAACAATATCAACTTTTGTACTACTGGAATTTTCTAACGCTTGATCAATCCAGTACATTAAATACTCTTCGCCAGAATTAACTGTTTCATCTGGATTATATCCGTTAGTTTTTCGCCAGTCATAACAACCAACAAAAAAATCTTCTCCCTGTGTAAAACCAGCCGTTTCAATTGTTTGAATTAAACCTTGATAGTAATGACCAAATATTTCCCAATCATAAGAACTTTCTTGTAAATCCGTTAAAACTTTTAAATTAATACAGGCGGTCACTCCAGGAACGAATATTATTGGTTCAGGCCCGGTTGGATCTGGATCGGGCTCGGGTACGGCCCAAGCGGAGCTTAAAAAAGGTTCATAATTAGTATCGCCAAAAACAGATTGAATAGCACTACCAACTGTTACTTCTGTGAGGTCTGAAAAATCAATCGCTATCGTCGGTCCATTAACATGCCCCCAGTAATTATTAATTGCGTTAATAGTACCTGCCCCTCCGTTGATTAAACCAACGCTTCCACAAATGTCCGAATGATATGGTTCAAAAGGAACACAAAAATCAGGATTATAAATATTAGAATTAGCGATAGTAGTTGAAGCGCTACCGATTGTTATAGCTATATTACTATTTAAAATTGACGAATGATTAATACTAACTTCATTACCGTTTATTATTGTTATCGTTGATAGAAAATTAATTAGGTTTCCACTACCGCCATAATTAATATTTGCGTAATCAATATTAAGATTTGATATTGCATTATTAGCAAAAATTCCAATCCAATCACCTGGTACGGGAGTAGTTGCGTCGCTGTCATTATTATCATCTCCGCCAATCGTATCGTCTTTTAAAGAGGTAATATTTACAAAATTATCTTCAGCACCCTCAATATTTAGCGTTCCTTCCTGTATTAAAATCATATTATTACTGCCTATCTTTACTATTGCCCCTGCTTCGATAGTTAAAATTGCTGATGAATTTATTTTTATACCCTCTGGCGCATTAACAATAATTTTGTCAGTTCCTTGCCATGTTGTATTTTCTGATATTTCTAAATTTTCTGTTATATTTATTGTTTCAGCCTGTACAAATTCTCCCCAACCAAAAAACCCTGCCGATAACAAAACTGGCAGAATTAAAAATCTGAAAAATTTGGATAATGTTTTATCCAAAAATCCTCCTAGCATATTTTTATATTATATTAATAAATTTGATTTATTATTTCTGTCCAAATTCCATTTAAATGGATTATTGTAAATGTAATTACGGATATTATTTAACGCCGTTTCATGACGAATAATGTGATCGTAAAATCTTGTTTGCCATCCGAATTGTAAATTTGGATGTTTATGATTAATAGTTTTGGTACAGATTGATTTAAACGAACCAATTATTGTTGATATTGACTGTGGTAACACATGCCCAAATGTTGAATAATCTGTAGGAACAGGGCACTGCCCTGTTCTGGTGATTTTTCCGTTAATTGGAACAGGGCAGTGCCCTGTTCCTACGTGATTAAAATTATTGGATTTTGCTGGAATATCTTTATCAATAAAAATTATGCCATGTACATGATTGGGCATTATTATATATTCATCTAATATTATGTCTTGAAAATGTCCTGGTATTTCCAACCAAAATTTATTCGCAATTTCGCCAATATTATTCAAACGCATTTCGTTATTAATTATTTCACCAAAATATTCTTCTCTATTTTCGGTACAGATTGTAATAAAATACATACCTCCTTGGCTGTAATCATATTTAGGTAAACGATACTGTTTATGTATTTTATATCCCATGTATCTACCCACCTCCCACAATCAACCTAAACAACAAACTAACAAAAAACCAAATTACACTTAACCCCATCAACATGATAAAAATAACCAACATCATTCCATACGGTTCCAAACGCATATATTTTTCTTGCAAATGATATGGTAAAAAAGGCAGAATTATTTTTGAACCATCTAATGGCGGAACTGGGATCAAATTAAAGACCATTAAGACTAAATTAATGATTACAATTTGAAATGCCATTAAATATAATTTAGGATCTAACTCAGGATAAAATCGCATTAACAAACCAAATACTAAGGCAATTAAAAAATTGGCCAATGGACCAGCAGCAGCTACTTTAGCTGGCCCCCATTTTGCGTCCTTTAAATTATATGGATTGTAGGGAACTGGTTTGGCATAACCAAAAACAAACGGGGTGCCACTAATAATTAAAAGCAAAGGCAAAAAAACCGAACCAAACCAATCCAAATGCGCTAATGGATTAATAGTTAATCGACCAGCATCGCGCGCTGTATGATCACCTAATTGGTTAGCCATCCAAGCATGCATGTATTCATGAAAAGAGGCTGACAAAACTAATATAATAACTGCAAATAATTGCATTGATAAATTCATAATTTAGTATATGTTCAGAACTTGTTCTGACGTAGTCGGAACTGTTCGGAACATTTAAGTTAAGTTCGCAACAGTCCCGATTATATCGTGACAAGTTCCGAACTTTCATTAAATTAAACCATCAACAAAGTACTTAACAACACCAACACCGCCAGCGTCTGTACAATAACATGCGGGTGCTGTTTTTTGATTTCTACTAAGATTGTTAATAGCAAAACTATAATTAAAATTACAGCCGCTATCATGTATATGAGGTTAGAAAATTCAAAGACTGAATTAGCAACCGGAAGTAAACTTTTTGCGTTTTGATATTTTTCAACTGGCGTTTGTTCAACTACTTTAACTTGATACCAGTTTATGGCCCCTACTATTTCCCCACCCTGTTTATCTTTAATAATAATTGATGGGGTAATAACTGGCTTAAAAAAATTATCAATATTCTCTTTGATTGTCAAATTTCCAGTGTATAAATTTTCTTCATTACTTTTTGCTAATTTAATCTCTTGTTCTTTAATATAGACATTCACTTCTTCTGGCTCGCCTTTGATATAGGCCTTAATGTTAAAAGTTATATTTTTACCATCATACTTCCAAAATACATTTGATTCATCTTCCTGAAAAAATAAAGGGACTGGTTGTTCTGCTACATTTTCTTGCTGAACTTTTTCTCCCAATACTTCGTTTTGCGGTTTTGCTGGAATGTTTTCTTCAATTTGAACAGCAACTTTTTCTGCGGACGCTTTAGCAATTTTAGTTCGTGGTGTGCCAAAATGTTGAGTGATAAAAACAATTTCTTTTCCTTTGTAATCACCGCTGGCGATACCCATGCCAGTTTCCAGAAAATCATTGTCCATTATATTTTTATAATGTAAAGGACTTTTAAGCCAAGCATTGACTACGCTGTTGGCGTTAGAAAAACCCATGGCTAAATTTTCTCCAGCATAACGAAAAGAATAGTCAGCTTGCTTTAGAAAATATTTTAAATCTTTATTATCAGAACCAACATGACTGAAATATGAATCAGCCAACATGTCTTCTGATTTATTCTGTGATGATAGATATAATTGATTTGCTCCAGATAAAGTAGACAATCCGTTAGTAGATCTTATTTCTTGGACTAATCGAAAAACTTCTTTTCTTTGTTCGGCTAAAATGTCCGGCATCATAAACGCCTGCATGGGAATAGAAACTGTAAAAATAAAAACAACTGCTTTTACTAAAACAAAAAACAAACTATAGAATAGAGCTCGTTTTGTATGCAGAATGTGAGGATGATGGTTATTGCCTTTATGAGGAATAAAAAAATTCTTAGCTTTAATTTTATGAGTTTTAAAATTAAAAACACGCGGAACTTTTTTCACTTCTTTTACCTCTACTTTTTCAAGCAAATTAATGCTTTTCCTTTTTTTTCCCATATCTATATATTAACGTATTTTCATTAAAAAAACAAAAAAATCCCTAAAACAAAAAAGGAGTCCGATCCCCCGCAGGGAGTCGGACTCCTAATTTGTAATTGTTTACAATTCCCCAATATCTATCTTTCTAATATTTTCATTAGTTATGCCAAGTGATAAGAATCGCATTATTTGATAGGCAGCATCCCCGTCTTTCATATAATATCTTCGGCCATCAGTTGGATTAACATACCAAGCTTCACCACGAGATTCAACTTGCAAAAGAATTCTGCCTGATAATCTATTAATTAAGCTAGTGTTATAGTAAATTTTGCCTGTTCCTAATGGATTAGTAGCTTGATTTATTACTTCTTCATAATCAGAGACGCCGTCGCCGTCAGTATCTGTTTTATTAATATCAGTTCCTAATCCTTCTTCTAATCTATCAGCTAAGCCATCTTCATCAGTATCAACATCTTCAAAGCGTTCTTCAATGCCAACTGGGATTTTAGCTAAATCAGCATTAGTTATGCCTAAGCCAAATTTTCTTAATGCTTCATAAGCAGAAGCGCCGTCAGCTAAATAATATCTTTGTTGAGAAACAGAATCTACATACCAAGCCTCTCCATGATCTTCAACTTGTAGTAATATTTGACCGGCCAATCTTTTAGTTAGTTTAGAATCAAGAGTTGTTAGTAATTCCCTTTCTGTTTCAATAAAATTATCAACATCGTCACTAGTTATTTTTGTACCCAAGACTTGTCCTTCAATAGTTTCTTCCTCAGCTCCCTCGTCTACCGGCTCATCAGTGGTAGTAGAAGTTTCTAAACTAGCTAGCGTACCTTCAATTTGAAATACTGCAAACTTAGTTAAATGATTAACAGTAAAACTAGTAGTTTTTGTAGCAGTATCAAAACTTGCTCCTGGAACTAAAATCCATTCATTAGTTGTTTCGTTGAAATAATAGATAGCTAAATCAGTCGTATCTTCTGGTAAATCCGGAATAGTGAAAGTAAGTGCTAAATCCTGCGCAAAACTTGTGACAGCTGTACCATTAGTATTAACTGCCGTAATGTTAAATACTTTATCACCGATCATGAATGCTCCGGTCGTTTCAAGTGGAGTATTATCAGAATCTAAGCTTCCTTGGGTTGCGCTAAAAGTCGTATCAGAACTGACTGCTCCAGTCGGAACTACTATTTCAGCTGATGAAGAATCAGTAAAACTATAATCAACCGTTCCAGTTTGAGTTGAGGAAATTGTTAAAGGAGTATTGTTTGAGCTAACTGATGTTGGTGTGGGTGGAATATATGTTCCGCCACCTCCGCCTCCGCCACCACTAGGTGGATTAGGTGTTGGCGCTGGCGCTGGCGCTGGTTCAGCTTCAGTAGTAGCAGATACAGAACTAGAAAATTCAGATTTCACGCTAGCTAAATATGATTTTATTTTATAACTATAAGTAGTACTAACAGCTAAGCCAGTATCTGAATAAGCAGTATCGCTAGTAGTTGTTAATAAAACATCATCTTTATATAATTCATAACCAGTAACTCCGCTAACTGCGCTCCAGCTTACTTCAATTTGGCTAGTACTAGCCGCCGAAGCTGTTAAACCGGTTGGTACGTCAGGAGTACCGACTGCGCCTTCGCCGCCATTGCCAATAGTACCGGTTGCTTCGCCAGCTGAAACATTATTAATTCCAGTAGTTAATAAGGCTAAGATGGTAAATATAGAAATTGTCAATTTAAATTTGTTCATAGTCATAAAATTATAACTTAATAACAAGCTTTGTCAATAACAACGCCTACCTCAATGACAAGCTAGGCGTTGTACTTATTCTATTTTATCTTACGGAGTTGAGGTCAATATTCCATAGCTGGTGCTATATGAACCATTAAGCGTTTCAGCTGGAATTCTGAAGAAGACATAGAAGGTAACTTGATTACCATCCTGCGAACCATTGTTGTCTAGTCCAGCTATACTAGCGGCAGTTACTTGATCAGTATATTCATTGCCAACTGCGTAACTCTTAATGGTTCCTGAACCACTCGTAATTAAAGTATTAGTGAATCCGCCGAGAGTTGAAATTGCTCCACCAGAACTTTGATCAATTAACATATAGGCATTGCCAGTCACTTCAATACCAGCACCGCCACCAGATTCTACCCAGTCAGTAAATTTAGCTTTTAGATTAGTTTCAGTAGCATTGTTTGTAGTAACATCAAATCTGTATCTCCAACCATCAGAAAAGTCACCAATAACCGCATCGCCCTTTTCTAATACATAACTATCAACTATTAAATCTTTCTTGGTGGTAAAAGTATGTTGATCTTTCTGATCCTGTTGCCAAGTGTTAGCTGTAAATGGATTACCCGCTACATCTTTTACACCAGTTCCAATATAAAAATAATATTGCGTTCCATATTCAAGAGGAGTGCCCATCTGGAAAACAACTTTACTATTGCCTTCTTCTTTTGAACGAATAATATCTATTACTGCGTCATTTGCGCTCCATGTATCTCCATCAGAAAAATATCTTAACTGAATATTGCTAGAGGTAATTGTAGTTGGATCAAGCGCTTCAGAAAATTTAAGCCAAACTCCATAAGTTGGAGTTTGACCAGCGTCAACCTCTACATCAGTAGTACCGACTATTGGTGAATAAGATGAAACTGTTGGCGCGATTATTTCAGCCGCCTCTGTAGTAAATGAATGAGTATCTTTAGCTGCTTGACCATCGTCCCATCCTGCTAAAGCATTATCAAGTTCATCAGTTGTCCCATCTAAGTAAATATAGTATTTAGTTCCATGATCTAATGCGCTTGTTGGAGTAATTATTGCTGTTGTAGCAGTAGTGCTTAAAGTTGAAGTCACGGTTGAACCATCACTATATTTCTTTAAGATAATATTAGTTGAATTTAAAGTAGATTCTTTCATTGCTTCAGAAAAAGTAACTGTTGGCTGAGTATCAACGCTGGCATTACTTACTCCACCTGGAGTCCAATTGCTTACACCCGGAGCTGTACCATCAGTAAAAGTAATAGTTATATTACCTGGAGTTAAGCCAGTTGAATTTACTGTTACTGTAGAAGCGCCTGGAGTGTCTTTGGTTAAGGTAGTAGCAAATGTACCACCATCTAAAGTATCACCTCCAGAAGCTAAATTACCGCCGCCGCCGGCTGCAAAAGTCACGACTGTGCCAGTGTCAGTTACTGGATTTTCATATTGATCAGTTCCAGTTACAGTAATATTGCTGGTTTGAGCCGTAGTAACTGGGCTATCGCCAGTGATACTTAAAGCGGCGATTGAAGCTGAGTCAACAGCAACCGTAGTGGCTGTTCCAGATTTTGCATTCAAAGTAATTGTCAAAGTTGGGGTTTCACTTGCTTTGTAGAAAATAACGTCAGCTGAAGTAACTGTACCTGTTGTTAAATCAAGTGTTGCTGAAGCACCAGCGCCAGTCATATCAACTCCATTATAAGTTGGCACTGTGAGGTCTGGCGCAACAGAAGCAGAAGTTGTTATTGTTATTGATTCAGAACCAAGAGTTCCACCATTAGTAGTTGTATTACCGTAAGCATCTAAAGCAGTCACAACAGTAGTTGCAGCTGTACCAGCGGTTAGAGTTCCAAAATTAACTAAGCTAAATGATTCTAAGATATCTGGAACATTCTGAATAGTATCTGAGAAAATATCAGCTACACCTGTTACAGCTTTTAGTTGAATAGAATCAACCTTTGTGTAACTAATATCAGTAAAAGTTGCTACACCGTCTGTAACAGCCATAACTACTGTACCGCTTAATATTGTTTCTGCTGGGCTTGCTGTATCTGCAGAATCAACCGCTGATAGAGTTACTGTTGTCGCATCATCATTAGTTAAAATATTATCAAATTCATCATAAAGAGTAACTTGTGGTTGAGGATCAAATACTTCGCCTGCAGTTGCTCCATTTTCTGGTTGAACAGTGAGGGCAGATCGATTTACTACCTCTGGTAAAAATTCTAATGCTGCGGTGGCAGTAATAGGAATACTGTCAATAGTGACTGAAATGATATCGTTACCAGCGAGCAGTGAATAAATAGTAGCAGTGTAAACACCTGCGCCTGCATCAGTAACTGGAGAGATTGTACTACTGGCATTATTAGAAGAGATGACAAATAAACCAGTATTAATACCTGCTAATAAATTATCGCTATTATTTCCTTTAACAGTAATAGTAATAGTAGCTGCGCCAGCGACTTCATCATCAACCACTACTGAAACTGGAGTTGCTACTATTGTATTACTAGTTCCATCAAGTTTACCCACTGGAGTTGCGTCAACTGAACCTTTTGAACCGCTTACTAAATAAGCCGTTGGGTAGCTTGTGTTGCTAACATTGGAAAAATCACCATATTCATTAGTAGTCCAAGTCGCGCCATCGCCAGAATCATCTTGAGCAGTATTAATATCATTATAATTTACAGAAACTCCACTGGCTGTAGCTAAATCTGCTATTAACACACCTAGTTTCGCATCACTAATTGTATTGCCATTATTTTCTCCTGTATCTCCAATATTGACATTAGTAAATGTCATGGCTGAACCAGTATTACCAATAATTACACCATATTGAAACCCCTGTCCGCCGACAGCGCCACTAATCGTATTACCTTCTATAGTAACACTATCAATTGTTGTATCTGGTGCCCATTGATGTAGAGTAATACCTTTTCCATACCCAGCGTTTGTATCCCAGGTCAAATCATTAGTAGTAGAAATAGTATTATCTTCAATATCTACATAAGAATGTTCGGTAGTAATCGCCCGCCATATTCTGCCAGAAAAATTATTATTTGCTATAGAAATTCTATTAGCAGAAGCATCTTCATCTGTTGGCACATTTAAATATATACCGTAATAACCATTCTTTCTTAATTTATTTACACTATCCTCTTGAAAAATATTATTATGAATATTTAATCCTTTAGTGTCTGTTCCACCATTTGCAGAAGTCCATGTCTGAATAGCTACTGGCCCTCGATCGTTAATTGGATCTACAATTCCACCACCGTCGCTTTTCATATTAAAGACATTATTATTTACCTCAATATCTGTACCATCAAGAAGAATGCCGAATGCATAATTAAGATCAGTAAGATTAGGTGTTTCTATGGTAAATCCTTGAACTTGGACATTATCAGCGTTAATTTCTACTGCTGCAATACTACTTCCAATTATTCCTGCATTTGGAAAGTTTGAATTAAGCTCTGTTGTTTGTCCTTTAATTATTACATTTGCTGGAGTAACTATATCTCCAGTTAATGCTAATGATTTATTTATATAAATATCTTGAGCATAAGTACCAGCCGCTACATTAACCGTACCACCATCAGCCACTGCGTTAACAGCTGCTTGGATAGTTAATTTAGCATTATCTGCAGCATTACCTGAATTACTATCATTACCACTGCCATCATCATCTACGTATATTGTAGTAAGAGACGCTACTGTAATTGTTCCTGAATTAGTAGGTGTTAGACCTGATTCAGTTACTTGTATTTCACCAGTTCCACCAGTTGTAGCTGTAAGAGTAGTAGTTAAACCTGTCGCATCTGAAAGAGTACCGATACTACCTGTCACTGTCCAACTATCAGCATCTTCGTTAGCAACAAAGTTTCCATATGTATCTCGAGTGATAGCATAAACAATAAGAGTGTCGCCGGGAGCAAATTGTTGAGCTCCAACAACTGAACCTGAGCCATCATTAGCATCTTCAACTCTTACAACTGTAGCTGTATCTGCACTAACAGTAATATCTATTTGTGTTCCAGTTTTAGTATCGCCAGTTACAGTAACTGTTTGTTCGCCAGAGGTAACTAGAGTAACCTCGCCTGTAAATGTATGCACACCATTATCTCCGCCAACAAACGCATAAGGTGCTGGCAATACAAGTGAGCCATGCGCGTCAGTTGAAGCAAAAGTAATAGTTCCAGTATAGTCAGTCTTTGTATTATTATGTATATCTAGAGCAGTAACGACTGGACTAACTGTTGTACCGGCTGTGACCGGGTCAGTAATGCCAGTAACTGTAAAGTGATCAATTATTGCTGAACTAACTGTTAAGTCAAGGTCATTAGCATCATCTCCTACTCCACTATCAATTCCTCCGTCAGTTACTTCAACTTGTACTACACCTTCTGCTTTAAAGGCCGATAAAGCTGCGCTAGCAACACCTGAGCTAAATGTAACTAAAGTTGCACTAGCAAAATCAGTACCATCAACATTTGGAATTGTGCCAATTGGAGCAGCTGCTAATCCAGAGAAAGTTAAATTCTTAGCACCATCATAACTTGCAGCTGTATTTGCAAATTGATCAATGGCAGTAATGGTTAAAGCATTAGTACCACCAGCTGTCATTGTAGGGCTACCAGTAATTACTAAATCAGTCGCTGCGCCTGAATTAACTGTGATCACATCTGATGTTCCGTTTGTAGCACCAACAGCATTATTAGTAGCTGTGATAGTTGGTGTTTCAGTAGCATTTACTAATTGAAAACCAGCCACAACTTGAGCTCCACTAGCTAAGTTTAAAACAGCAGATGCTGGAATTGTTGCAGTAGTGGTGGTGTCAGGAGCTACAGCAGCAGTACTAGTGAAATCGACTTGATCGGTAGTTGCGCCGGTTGTTTGTGTATTTTCATAAACATCGACTGGGGTTACTGTAACGCTAAAAGCTGTATCAACATTTTCAGTACCTGTATTTTCCGTAGTTACTGTATATCCAGTAAATATACTTGCGCCTACAGTAATCGCTGATGAAGCTGCGCTCTTAGTGCTATGAGTAGCAGTTAAAGTAGGTGTTTCAGAAGAATCATAGAAAATTATATCAGCTGAAGCAAATGCTCCAGTGGTTAAATCAACATCAACTATCTCACCGTCAGTCAAATCATTGCCATCGTAAGTCGGCGCTGTTCCATTAGGGGAAGCTGTTCCGTCAGTAGTAAAAGTAATAGATTCAGTGGCTGTAAAATCACTACCATCTTCGTCTTTAGTAGTTTGGTTTTGATAAGCATCATAAGCATAAAATACAGTTGTAGTTGCTTGGCCTGCTATTGCTGATCCTGATAGACCTACCACAAATGTATTAAATACGCCTGGCTGAACTGTAATAGCAGCATCATAAGCAACATCTCCAGTGCTATTAATTGAAGTTGTGTCAGTATCAACTACATCAATATCAACTGAGGCTACTGGAGTTTCTTTCTTTACGGCAACTATTGGTACGCTAGCGCTTATACCATCAGTGAAAGTGACTGCGCTAGAAACACCTAGATTAACACTGTTAGCAGTTGGGTCAGCTGAATTTGGAGACTGATGAGCTGCTGCAACTTCGCTATCATTGAAATAGAAAGTTAAATTTTTACTTCCTGTATAACTCTCTGCTAAATTATCAAATTGGTCATATGCTCGAACTGTAGCATTAGTTGTTACACCAGCACCTGGAGCTGCGTCATCAACTGTTACTTTTAAGTGAGTAGCTGTTCCCGGCACGCTACTTAAAGTTCCAAAATTAGTTGTTCCATTAACTACGTCGACAATTGTTCCTGCAGTATGAGTTATATTAGCGGCAGGGCTTGGTGTAGTGCCAGTTGGTCTTACACGCAAATTAGAAAAAGAAATAACTGCTGGTTCTGTAAAACCATTGTCATACCATTCAATCCAAATACTAAAAGAATTTGCGCCTGGAATAGGAGCGGCAGTAAAAACAAAATCAATACCAGACTCTCCTCCATTAGAACCACGACCAATAGTTGACGAAGTATCAAATTCCCAACCAGTTGGTAAAGTAAAAGTATGTTGTCCGGCTGCAATATCCTTTCGTGTTGGTTCTGTAATAATAATAGGACCTAATGTAGTATAAGTTCCACTACCAGTACTAGCAGAGGTTGTGTCTATTGAAATACCTGTTCCACCACTAGCTGTAGTAATGGCCGGTACAGCAAAAACAACTGTATAAATAAAAACACCACTAGTGATGGTTGCTAAAGCAAGCAAACTTAATAGTGATGTCTTTTTTTTGCTTTTTCCTCTTTTCAAGAGAGAGGACCATATGCGTTTTGTGTTTTTTTGCATATTTTTCTTTTTAGTAAATACTTGCCCGCCCACTCCGGAGTGGAGATGGGAGGGTTATTTTAAAAATTTATATTTAACTGATTACTTTTCTAATGTGTCAAGTTTATGTTTTAATTTAATATTAGCGAAATATTACTATACCTGTGCATAAGTGTGTATAAATTTTATAGTTTTTTCAAGACACTGTCAAATTTAATTTATCAACATTTATCCCCATGTTTTAAAACACTAAGTCAAGCTATTTACTCTGCCTAAAAATTATTGACAAAACGAGTATTTTTTACTAAGATACAGGCAAATCCATGCCCCTTGATAAGGGTTGGAACGGTCGTTAAAAACTGAATAAATCACCCCGAGGAGAAAAAATCATGAAACGAACAATAACGTTTCTACTGTTTGTCATGCTCGCCATAAATACCTTCTCAACAGTTGTGAGGGACAACGCTAAGGCAGTTGCCGACGGACATAACGGCACGTCACATGCCTGGACTAATTCATCTTTTCAGGCTGGTGACAATGGTGATGTTAACCTTATTGGATCAAATGAGATCCTTAAGCCTTTCGATGCAAACTTCTACTTAAAAGGCAGTGGTACTGTCCAGGTGCAAATCTTAACAAAAGATACGGCAACTAGCACAGACCATTTGCTGATAACCCGAGATATTGCGGTTAATCGCGCTGACTGGCAACGATACTCTGTGTATAATCTGATGTGGCGCGATATAGAAGTCGCAACTTCAAGTGAGCACACGTTTAATGTTCTTCAAACAAACGTTGGCACAACTTGGAACTTAGACGCTGGTGGAACAGAACTTGTAAACAACTATCAGTTTGAAGTTGTTTACTTCAAGGTAACTGTTTCGGCTGGAGTGTTGATGGATATGGTATATGTGGAGAACGGTAGTTCTTTTGACACCTATGATCTACAGCACGTACCGCCAACACCAACACCGACAAACACATCAACTCCCACGAGCACTCCGACGTTCACGCCGACGCCTACTCCAACCGACACACCGACACCGACGTTCACGCCGACTCCAACGCCGACGGACACACCGACGAGTATGCCGACGTTCACTCCGACGCAAATCCCAACTCCACGCGGGCCTAATAACCCGCCAACAGTTGAAGGTGCGTCATTAACAACTAAAGAGGATACTCCTCTGACGTTTATTCTGACAACGAGCGATGCTGATGGGGACAGCTTGACTGTAACTACTTTAAACCCATCCTATGTTTCAGTGAAAGCTAGTGGAACCACATTGACTTGCTCGCCAGGGCGAGATTTCAACGGCACAGCTTCTTTCTCCGTTAAGGTGGAAGATGGTTATGGTGGTTCTGATACCGCGAACGTTTACATTGAGGTGACTCCGGTCAACGACGCACCAGTGATCGCTTACATTTCTCCACAAAGAGCGGAGGAAGAAAAAGAAATCACTTTCAATGTGGTCGCTACCGACGTTGAAAAAGAAACGATAACCTACAGTGTATCAAGCGAACCTATCGGATCTACGTTCAGTAGTGATGGTAAATTTTCTTGGACGCCAGGTTATCGAGATGCACGACGTTACTGGCTTTATTTCTACGCCTCTGATGGACTAGCCACAAGTTCGATAGCTGTTGAAATCTGGGTAGTGGATATGGAAGAACCAACGGCAACGCCGACGTCGACAGTAACGGATACGCCGACGATCACGCCGACGCCAACCGCTACCGATACGCCGACGTCAACTGCTACACCGACGGATACGTCAACGGTGACGAACACGCCGATGGATACTCCAACGGATACGCCGACGGCAACCAATACGCCAATGGATACTCCAACACCGACGGATACACCGACGATCACGCCGACGCCGACGGTAACGGATACTCCAACGGTAACAAACACACCGACGATCACGCCGACGGCAACGTCGACGCCTCCGCAACCAAGATTTCCAGCCCTAAGTTTGAACGGTAATATTTTCACCGCTAGCTGGACATACCCATCTCCAAATCCGGACAAATTCGAAGTTGAATGGTTCCGGGGCATCAATAGCCGTAATCACGTTAGTGTTATCACAAAAACGGTTAGTGGTGGTGCTCGGACCTGTGAGCTCGATTTTACGGATCAAGAACCGGGGATATATAAAATCTTGGTAAGAAGTTATATTGGAACAGGCTACCGCCAAGCTGGCATCTATTCCAATTCAGTGGAGTGGACCGGCCCAACAGTAGCTCTGCGTCTGCAAGGAACGATTCTATTTGCCAATTGGACAGCTCTCCAAAGTCCTGATCAATGGGAGGTGCAGTTGTTCCAAGCTGACGGCACGCCAATTTCTCCTTCAGGAGATCCTCATCCTATTTCCGGAAACATTCGGGAGTGGGCCTGGAATCTAACCAACCGACCAGCTAATGGTTACTACGTTGGTGTCCGAAGGGTGATGATTATTGGCGCTGTCAAATCAGAGTTTGTCTATAGCGACGTTTTTGCTTGGACAATCTCAATTCCAACGCCAATACCAACTGACACTCCCACACCGACGGTAACTTCGACACCGACAGACACACCGACACCGACGGTAACGCCGACTGCTACGCCGACGCCTACCGCAACTCCTATTATCATTTCGCTGGAAATATTTAAAGCCTCTTCTATTGGAAGCTTTGCCTATGACCCACGGAGCGTAACAGAACAAGATGCAGAGCAACTGCAAATTGAACTTTACCCTGGTGAAGGAGTACTGCTAATTTCAAAGGAAACGATTAAAGTTGACCTTGATTCGTTCTACGAACTGTTGGCTGATTTACAAGCCAGCAGTGATCGCGTACAAATCGCGTTCATCATTTATGACTTTGATCCCGACGTTCCTTTGGCAGAAGCAGTGGACGGCAGCTCTGCCTTCTTGAATATCCTGAATGGTGAAATCCCAATAGCAACCCGACAAACACGGCTTGCCTATCAAACATTCACTTCTCGGGTAATCGTAGGTCTTCAATTGGTTGTTCCCAGTGGATTAGGCGAGTCAGTAATTGTAGACATCAAAAATCTGCAGTTACAAAAACAAGCCTGGCCGACTGGATCAGCCATTTCCTTTAAAGAATTGGACAACAGCTTTGATACACTCACGGCTGAAAATTCAGCTTCTTTACGGGCTAACGAATTCCTACCCGCAGGCAGTGGTGGAATAGTAACGATACTAGACAGTCCGAGTATCAGTGGTCGCAGCGTTCGCTTGCGAAATCTCACTGCTGACACTACCACTCGAATTGTTCCCGTCTTAACTGATTTGTTGACACCGACCATGCTCTACCAAGAGCTAACGGCATACCGACAATCAGGCACCAGCTCTTTCTTCACTTTTGGCTCGTTTGCCATGGACGGAAGTTTCAATCTCTTCCGCTCTATCAGTGCTAAGTACTTACCATCGGAATTCATTCCGATCGTTATCGGCGCTGATCGAAACAACCCAACCGCTGAAGTTAGAGTGATCGTCCAATACGCTGGAGCAGGTAGATTCGTCATTGACGACTTAACCGTTTCAAGCAAGGACTAGTTCTTTCGAGAAATATCAAGGCCGATGTGCAACATGCGCATCGGCCTCTTTTTTTATCTATAAAATAAAAGGGGTCCAACCCCCTATAGGGGGTTGGACCCCTAAATACCTATCTTCTTTAGATAACTCTTCTTGTTTCGGCATTATGCCCTCCTTATATCAGCCTAGCTGAGATATTTATAATTTAATACTATCATGCAAATAAATAAAATAAAAAAAATCCAATCCCGAAGTCTCGGGATTGGATCCCTAAAAATATATTATCCCTTTAGTTCCCCTCTCCTAATTAAGAGAGGGGTTAGGGGTGAGGTTATTCTATTATTTTTTTAATTCCCTTCTCTAATTAAGGTGAGGTAAAAAAGGTTGACAAAACTCTTAATTTAGACTAACCTTTCAGTATAATTCTCTAAATGCTTAAATCTTTAAGGTCTTGGAGAAAAGACCTTTAACAACTTAATAAGAAAACACGTATTTTGAACAAAAGGAGGAAGAAAATTGGGAGAAAAGAAGAATGTAGGGACAGCATAATTTACCCCGTCGAATGACTGGGGTGTGCTGTCCACACAAAGAATTTCGCCCAAAAAGCCTATTTATAGGCACGAACTGAGGATTTCCCCACAAGGGAAGGAGAATGTAAGTATGTTTACTTCCATTAACCGCCTCAGGGCGGTAACAACCGTTATTGGGATGGCTATATTCTTTTGTATGGCCATCACAACCGCAAACGCAGCCACTATAACTGTTGATTCAGTAGGTGGCGCAGACTACACAACCATCCAAGCCGCCCTTGACGCGGCAGCATCCGGCGACATAATCGAAGTTGCCGCTGGGACGTATGTCGAGGATCTTGAAATTCCAGAGTACAAACACAACCTGGATATTGTCGGAGCTGGTTCAGGTACCACAACCATTAAGGGTGTGGCAACGACCGGTGCACCGAACATCAAGATCCACACGACCGACGGTATCAAGATTCACGGCTTCACGATTGAAAGCCCTCTTGTGCCGGATGGTGGGACGAGTGGAGGTATTACTCTCAGTGGCCAAAACATCGAGATACATGACAATGTCTTTGTCTCCAATTTTGGTGCTGTCAATGCCGTTGCTATTGCAATACAGTCATGGCGCAGTCAGTGGTCCATAGAGTATAATCTATGGAAAGAACACGATATCTCCGGTCTGGATATCCACGACAATACTTTCCAGAGCAACGACGTGAGTGACTACGGCTACTACGGTACCTATATCAATCGCGATAGTGGTTCCGGCCCTGTCACCATCCAGAACAATACGTTCTCCGGTACAGTGCTCTATGGAGTCTATTCCGAACGTTCTAATCTCTTGATCCAGAACAACACGATTGATGGTTCAGGAGTTAGAGCAGGAATCTTGATGACGGATTGGGGAGATGAGAACACCAATGATCCTGAGTACGATGTTGCTGGAGGCGGTCCCCGCCTACAAAACAACATTCAGATCACTGGTAACACCGTCAAGGGATTCAGTGACGCAGGCTACGCTGGCATTCTGATCGGCCGGCCTGACGTAACTCAAGTATTCACCAATGTTGTTGTGACGGGCAACACTGTCCAAAACAACGCCAACGGTGTTATGGTCAGCGACTCGGCAGGTGGTGTGGTCGTTAACGACAACATCATCACCGGCAATACGGTTGGTGTCACCAACAGTGACACCGGCGTTACGCTGGATGCTACGACGAACTGGTGGGGTGATCTTGATCCGAGCAATGATGTCAGCACGTATGTTGACTATTGGCCCTATGCCATAGACAACACGCTGACAATATTTGCTACCAGTTTAACAGCGGATGCTGTTACCGACACCTACGGAAATACTGTCAGCTTATCGGCAACAATTTCACCGGTAATGAGCGGAAAAACAGTTGCTTTCACGCTTAATGGAGTTTCCAAAGGTAGCATTGCCACTGACGGTAGTGGCGTCGCGACTCTTACCGGTGTTGTTCTTGATACTAATCAAGGCAGTTATCCGACCGGAGTCAGCGCGAGTTTCGCGAGCGAAGGTAGTAATGGAGCTAGTAACGGAACAGCAGGCCTGACAGTAAGCAAAAGGTCTATCACCGTCACTGCTGCCACGGATAACAAAGTCTACGACAGCACAACCAGTTCAGTCGGAACACCAACCATTACGTCTGGCTCTCTGGTCGGCGACACTGCTACTTGGGCTCAGACGTTCGACGATAAGGACGTGGGAACGAGTAAAACACTAATACCAACCGGAACTGTTAACGACGGCAACGGTGGTCTCAATTACACCGTTATTCTTTTGACCAACACCAGCGGTGTGGTCGCGGCCCTACCAATCACGGTAACGGCCAACGCGCAGACGAAAGTCTACGGTGTCGTTGCTGATCCAGCGCTCACCCATAACGACCCATTGCTTGGCTCAGACGTTTTCACAGGCGCGCTTTCCCGCGCTGTCGGCGAAGATGTCGGGACTTACGCTATCGGGCAGAATGATCTGAGCGCCGGTACCAACTACGTCATCACCTACAACTCCGATAACTTGACGATCACAACCAAACCGTTGACCGTCACTGCTGCCACGGACACGAAAGTCTACGACAGCACAACCAGTTCAGCCGGAATACCAACTCTCGTTGGCGCTCTGGTCGGCGACGACAGTGTTACTTGGACCCAGACGTTCGACAACGCGAACGTGGGAACAAGCAAAGTACTGACGCCAGCCGGAACTGTTGTTGACGGCAACAGCGGAAACAACTACGCGGTTACTCTCGTGACCGACACCAGCGGTGTGGTCAATCAGGCAGCTCTGGTCATCGCGGCTGAGGCTAAGACGAAAGTCTACGGCGAAGCTGAACCAACGCTCACAGCAACCTATACGAGTTTTGTGGGCGTCGAAACCACAGCTAACTTGGTTGGTGCATTGAGTATTAGTCGCGCTGAAGGCGAAAATGTGGGAAGTTTCCTCATCACCCCCAGCGGTTGGACTAGTACCAACTATGCCATCACCTTCGAAACCGATAACTTGACGATCACAACCAAACCGTTGACCGTCACTGCTGCCACGGACACGAAAGTCTACGACAGCACAACCAGTTCAGCCGGAATACCAACTCTCGTTGGCGCTCTGGTCGGCGACGACAG